>Ga0224506_10000712_pt1 | contig 26286 bp, 30 predicted proteins | sample SF_Jan12_sed_USG_2_FD_169108 | JGI IMG/M metagenome (GOLD analysis project Ga0224506, IMG submission 169108) | Sediment microbial communities from San Francisco Bay, California, United States - SF_Jan12_sed_USGS_8_1 | ecosystem: Environmental > Aquatic > Marine > Sediment | place: USA... | reverse complement strand
GAAGGGCACGCCTGGAGTTGCTTCTAAAATTTTCACAGCCATTGCCCGTAAAGGAATAAACGTTCGTATGATCGCCCAAGGCTCCTCTGAACTGAACATTTCCTTTGTAGTTAAAGAAACTGATGGAAAAGAGGCCGTTCGAGCAATCCATGAAGAATTTAAATTAAACAAAATATAGTTTATGGAGTGTAACCTTTACTCTTTCTCTATACAAAAAATAGATGAAGCAGAATTTAGTTATGATGAAATCTGGAAAAATTTAATAGTTTTGATTGACCAAATTCAAATTTGAGACGGCGAGGGTGAAAAAGGACCGCTGCCCCAGGGGGATTTTCGTTGGGTAAGACGGGTCCGGTCATGGCTTTGATTCTCTTTTCGCTATTAACATTTATTTCCATTATCCCTGTACACGGTGCTGCAATGTTCACACCGGAAGACCAATTTGTCATACCTGAGTATAATAGCCAATTCAACTTTGCGGTTGGCGGTTCTTACGATTCAGCAAGCCTTGAAAATAACACTTGGAACTTTGCGGGGTTAGCCCTGGACAGCTACATACTAAATTTAACTGCAGGCGGAGGGGTGAGTGGAGTTTTGTACGGCAGAGACGTTTTAAATTACAGCCGTAACGACGGCAATTTCAGCGTATCCGCTCATAACTGCAACATAACCATCGCGAACTATGACCTGATATTGCACTATGGGCCCTCTACTGGTTGGCTGAACTACACAGTTAAGGGCGTAGGCACCCAAACCTTCAACCTACACTACTTCTCAGCGGGGATTGGCCCCATTAATTGGACAGTATACATCGATGGAGTAGCCAAGCCACAAAACGAAGGTTGGGCCATCACAACTGATGAATGGCTAACTGTCTCAGGTGCAACCAGTAACGCCAGCATCCATTACGAGCGGATATACCCGCCAAAAGATGACATTGATGAACCAGACTACCTGGGTCTCTTTGTAATGACCTTGTTATTCGTCATCATAATGGTTTTTCTTATCCCTATTGTTGCTAAAGGAAAAAAGAAAGCAAAAAACTCTCGCTCTTTATCTAAGGAAAAACTCAGGCAAGAAAAGCAGTAATCAAAAAGCACTCCTGCGCGTCTTTTCAAAGTTGTTAAATGCGCACGCAAATTGATTTCAGAGTCGCTCCATTTCATCATCACGTAAGCTCAGAGTCGTGTACTTCATCATATCAATAACAAGTCTAACTTAACAGTCTAAAAAACCTTACCCTTGGTTTAGCTACGAAAGTTTTGAAGGGTAGTTTGTCATGAAATATAGAAAGACTACTGAGCATTGTGCGTGTGATTATGCTTGCGAAAAGCTAAATTCTTTTATCTTATTTTCTCTCTTATGAGTGGTAGGACAGTGGGTAGCAAGCTTGCCATTACGCTCGAACTAACCACTTGGTTAGTGCCAAAACCTGTCATAAAATCATTGAGGAAAAAAGGGGAATAATATGACTAGACATGGTGCTATGACCAAAAAAACCAAGAAGAAGAAAGTGAAAAGGTCTCAAAAAAAGAGGAAGAGACAGAGAAAGAGAGCTAAATAAGTTTAAGAGCTCCGTTGACAAAAATAGAAAAAATGAGGAAAGTGTAGCGAACGCACAGCCAGGAGTAACAGTTGTTTTGCCTTTCCCGTTCCGCTAACCGTTTCTGTTATTCTGTGGATTCCAATGTTGTTATATTTGGATGTTTTTGGAAGAAGTCACTGTCTTGCCAATGAGACAGATCCATAAGTTTGTCACGTAAAACGCAGATTTCGTCGAAAAAAGTCTCCCTAGCAACGCGCGCATTGATTTGTTCATTCACGCGACGTCACGCTCCATTCACTAAAGGAAAAACTGGAAACAAGTGAATGGAAAATTAACGGAAATGTTACAATAATGTAACAAACCTGACAAACTACTCGATAGTAGCGTGGAGTTTCCTCATTTCTTCTTCGGTTTTTCCGAGGCGATGCATGAGTTCGACAACTAAACTGTCAAGGAAGACGATGCAGTTGTTTTCGAATATGGACCCAAGGGGACTCAAGGTTTCACGTTCACCTAGAAGCTGCCTAGCCAAATAATCTTCTTCCTTAGGCCAACCAAGTTTCGTTCGACCCCCAATGGACACGATGAGGTCAGCGAGATCTCCCAGCGGAGATTGAGGATAGGACGTGACGGCAACAACCTTGGCTCCGATTTCTTTTGCAGTTGAACTTGCAGTCAGAGCAAACTTGGTTGCGCCTGAACCAGAAATAGCGATAATTAAATCTTCTTTTTCAGCGGCAGGGGTGATTGTCTCGCCCAAGAAGTAAACGTTAAATCCTAGGTTCATGAGCCGCAGAGCGAAGGCACGTCCCATGAACCCGCTTCGCCCGACGCCAACTACAAAAATTTTTCTTTCCCTAGAATCCAAAATCATCTGGATGAACTTCTCTACTTGATTCATATCAAGTTCATTCATCGCCTTTTTGGCTCCAGATAAAATTTCTTCTGCCGCAGCCTTCAACCATTTCAAGGATTTTCCCTCGGAGAGGCAATTCAACCTTACCTATTAAAAAGCTTTCTAGGCCTTTTTAGAGAAAGTACTCAAGGTTAATTTCAACGCAAACTGGCACCTTTGAAACGAATCAGAGGCGCAATAACGTGATTAATGTAGGAACGGGAACATAACGCCAAACGTAGACAGCGAAAATTAACATGAGAACGGAACCGAAGGCTAGGAGGTAATCAGCGTTCTTCAGCTTAAGCACGTAAAGGTTGGTGCGTTTTTCGCTGGCTCCCCAAGCTCGGGATTCCATGGCCTCTGCCAACTCTAGGCTTCTTCGGATGGCGCCAACAATGAGTGGAATAAGGATGGGAATGTAATTCCGCACCCTTTTTAGAAAGTTTCCACGCTCCAACTCTAATCCTCTAGCCTTTTGAGCGTCCATGATAGTCTGCGCTTCATCAGCCAAAACAGGAACAAAGCGAACCGCAGTGGTGAACGCAAAGCAAAACTCGTAGGGAACATGACTCTGCTCCAGCGCCAAACCCAAATGATCCGGCGAAGTTGTTAAAAAGAACACAGAGAAGGATTCCACCAAAACTAAGAAACGAAGAGTCATGGCAAGGGAACGTTCTAGCAGAGATGCGGATGGGAGTTGAGGATACTGAGTGGAAAAATACGTGAAAACAAAGTTGAACAGAAAAATGATGACCGCGAAGAATAAAGCACCTCTCATAGACCGAATCCATTCCCGCTGAACACCAGCCGCCAAAACAAAGGGCAACGGGACGAAAAATAGCAAAATGAGAGGCGGCAACTTGCTAAATAGTATCGCCGTCACAAACAACACACAAACGAAAAAGAACTTAACTCGCGGATCTAACCGGTGGATAACTGAAGAAACTCTTCTAAACCTGAAACCCTCAAACATGCTCATGAGGCGCCCTCCAAAATGTCAAGCAGAATCCTTCTCGCTTCATGAACATCAATCACGTTTGTTGGCAACCCAAAATCAGAGAGCCCTAAGAAAATCTGAGTTATCTGCGGAGGCACAATAGAAGCTTGCGCAACTAGCTTCTGGTTTGTCAAAATCTCTTCTGCAGGTCCCTCAGCTAAGATTTTTCCTTCAGTCATTAAAACAACGCGAGGATTACACTCGGCCACAAACTCTACATCGTGGGTAACAACAATTACAGTTTTTTTCTGAGCATTTAGTTGGACAATAAACTGCCGCAGTTTCTCCTTTTGCTGGTGATCCTGACCAATTGTTGGTTCGTCCAGGATGACAACTTGTGGGTCCCAAGCGAGTACTGAAGCCAGAGCAACTCGTTTTCTTTCTCCACCGCTGAGCATGAAGGGAGATGTTTGACGATATTGTGTTATGTCTAAAAGATTTAGGGCCCAATCAACCCGCTTCTTGATGGCATTTTCTTCGAAGCCAAAATTTCGAAGGGCGAATGCAACTTCCTCTTCCACAGTTTCGCAGAAAAGTTGGTGGTCCGGATTTTGAAATACGAATCCAACTTTTCGGGCAAGTTGGGCTACGCTAACTTCCCCGGTGGTTACTCCGTCGACAACAACCTCTCCTTTCGTTGGTTTCAACAGTCCATTGAAATGCTTCACTAAGGTTGTTTTTCCCGCACCATTCTGCCCCATAATTGCTAGGAATTCTCCATCGTCAATGGTGAGGGTGATCCCCTTTAACGCTTCGACACCGGTAGGATAGGTGAAACATAGGTCTTTGACCTCAATCACGCTTCAAAACCTCCCGTAAGAGACTGGCTGCTTCCTCCGAGGTCACTGGAACTCTGCCGAGACGTATTCCGTTTTCTCCAAGAATCTGGTAAAGCCTAGTTGCTTTGGGGACGCCAACACCGATCAAGCGGGCTTTCTCAGAGTTAAAGACTCCTCGAGGCTCGCCGTCTAAAACAACTTTTCCTTCATCCATAACAATGACGTGATTTGCGTATTTTGAGGCCAAGTCTAACCGGTGTTCGACGAGGATGACTGTGATGCCCAATTCTTTATTTAATTCGTTAATTACTTCGAAGATTTTTTGAGCTCCTACCGGATCAAGGAAGGAAGTGGGCTCATCCAATATCATCACGTCTGGCTGCATGGCCAGCACGCAGGCTATGGCAACCCGTTGCTGCTGCCCGCCCGAAAGCTCGTGAGGTGGTCTTTCACTAAGGTCTTCTATACCTGTTATTTGAAGAGCCCAATCGACTCGCTTTCTCATTTCATCTCTCGGCACGGCGAGGTTTTCAAGGCCGAAGGCCACGTCTTTTTCAACGGACAATGCGAAGAGCTGATTCTCTGGGTTTTGGAAAACAAGGCCGACGTGTCGGGCGAGTTCATAGATTGAATGTTCAACTACTTTGCAGCCGGCGACTACAACTTCTCCTTCAAGTTTTCCGCCGTAAAAAAGGGGGATGAGGCCGTTGAAGCATCGGCATAGGGTTGTTTTTCCGCAGCCGCTGGGACCTGTTAGAACCACGAATTCTCCTTTTTCAATTGTTATGGACACGTCTTTGATGGATGCTTTTGTTGCACCCGGATAGGTGTATGTTAGGTCTCTTGTCTTGATGACTGCCAATGTTTTATTCGCCACGTTATTGGCAAGTTTTCAATCATTTAAGAGTAGCTACTTAAAAAAGAGTTACTTAAATCTCTCTTTTAGCAGTCTTACACAACGCTTAAGGCTGGCCTCCGCATCCCCAAAACCGTTAGCTCCAGCTGAAACCGGGTGGCCTCCCCCCATGCCATGCAGATATTCGCCTAAGGGCTTGGCTATGTCACGCCCCAGATGAATTCCAGTTTTCTTATGAAAATCTCGAGACGATCTTAGGCTGACTTGAAGCGTATCTCCCCTTTGACCAGCAACAATTGCTACGTGGGCCCCTAATCCAATCAAAGCTCTGGCCGCTGAGGCTTGGTAGGCGCTAACGTGAGAAAAAGCAATTAACCAGTCATCAATCCTCAAAAGTTTCACGCGACATCCTGCCTTTAGCCGTGCTATGCGCTCTGAATACTCCATTGGTAAGGAAAGAAGAGGCAACGTTTCTTGGGCGTTCACTCCGGCGTCGATTAGATCGGCTATGGTTTTAAGTGTGTTAGAAGTGGCTATGACAAAGTGTCTTGTGTCGAAGGCTATTCCAAGGAAAAGCGCTTTCGCTTCGACTTCCGTTAGCTGGCCTTCTGCCTCCTTGAAAAACTGATGGACAATCTCGCAGGTGGATGAAGCTTCTTCATTTGTCACGCATATCGTTGCAAGGCGTTCAGTTTCTGGATGGCTAGCATGATGATCAATCACGATGAGAGGAGAATTAGAGGCCTTAACCCTCTCCCCCCATTCATCTAACTGTTGGATAGTATTTGTGTCCAATAAAACAACGAGGTCGGCTTTTTCAATGCGTGGCTGCGCTGTTAGTTTCACGGGTAGCGATTTCAACACGGATTTGGCAAGCCTGCTGGGTCCCTGAGCTGCCGCAATCTCGGTTTCTAACTCGGGTCTTAGACGCTTTAATAGTTGAGAAAAAGCAAACGCAGCGCATATGGCATCCGGATCAGCATTATGATGACATAACAGAACAACCAACTTGACATCAAGCTTGTCTATGAGACCTACTATCTCGTGGATTTGCATGAGAGTTTCCTCAAGTATTTTTCAATGGATGCGAAGGCCCTTTCCGTAGCTTCTTTAACCAACTTTTCCACAGCGAAATTCTTCATAAGAGGCGACAGAACGACTTCTACATCGACATTTATGGTGACGGGCTTCGTTCCCTCGGCGTCAACTGTTGCGTTTAGAGTAGATATTCTTCGGGGAGGAACCTTTGATAAGATATACTCTCTTGCCGTCTCCTCCGCGATTTCACAAAGCTCTTCCACCTGCTCAACGGTAAGTTCAAGTATCCCAATTTCTTCCAAGAAAATTTCACCCTAAGGAGGAGGTGAAACCGGACGCAAATCGCGTTGCAACTTCTCCTGCAAATCCTTCACTTGGGTTCGCAGACGCTCCTCCTGTTTACCCAGCACGTTAATCCTCATGTTCAACAATTCTTTTCGCTCGTTCAAGTCAGTCGTCACTTTGGTTTTCTTTGACTTAACAAGAAGCGAGCCAATGGACTTGTAAATCACTGCAGCCTCAGTCAGCTTTTCCAACTCGCTTAACGCCTGCTCAACTTCGTTGAGTTCCAATTCGAGCTGCTGTTTCTGCGTCAAAACTCCTTGCAACGTCTGTTGCAGTTGCTGAAGCCTAAGCAATCGTTGCTGGACCTGAGGTGGAAGCCTCGAAATCTCTTCGCTCATCTCAACTCCCCAAACCGTTGTTTCTGAACTCCTTCAGCATTATAACTTTGCGTTAATTAAGCGTTTTCACCCAAAACGCTTTTTGTTACTAGAGTTCACTGACGGATTCCAATACAGTTTTTGTCAAAAGTATCCAGCGAAGATAAGAGTTTACGGCGGCTCTTAGGGCGGAAGTGTCCCTCGCTTTAAAGTTCAGTGTCAAACTGTTTCCTTCACCCTTCATCTGAACTTTAGAACGACGGGTTGACGGACTTGTGGTTTCTGGTTTCAAGGCCTCCAGCACAACTTTCAACTGTTTTTCAGATGAGAAATTCAGGCGGATGATAGCTTGAGCTTTCATAGGAGGACTTCCCATACCACCTTTGATAGAGTAATTCGAGGACCTATTTCAACCATTTGTGGAAGGAACATAAACGTGATTTGGGTGCGCCGTGGAGCATCAAGTGAAACGTGCATCGAAGCCTGATACTTTGTGGCAGCTTCATCTATTGACAACCTCGGTAAATTGAAGAAATCTGACAAATGCTCTGCGATTCTTACGGTTTCGGTAGGAGTTTCCGGCTCCATGGTCACCACGAGGGATCGAATAGGCTTTGTCTTCGCCTCAAATTCTCTTCGAAGCCTAACGCCAGCGACATACATTAACGGAGGAACCGGAATTAAGCCAGTTGGTTCTATCCGAAAAAGCTTGATTTTTCCGGGTCCCGCTTTCCATCGGTCAATGGCAACTATTCGATTCGCGTTTAGTTCAACAGCCCTTTCGGCTATCCCATCTAGATTTAATTTACCTCGGTTGATTCGGACAATGTTTGGAACGGAGCGAACGAAATCGTGACAAAGTGTCCTTATTCTTTTCGTTGGCCTCCGGGAGGTGGTTAACAGTATCACTTAATCTATCCACCGGTTCAGAAGGAACGCGCGCGCATAAACTGTGAAACCTTCATTTTTCTCTTGTACTCAAGTTTCTGGAGCAGACAAACTCTTTACCGCGCGTTTAGCCACAACACCAAGTTTCGTGACTGGGGTGTAGGCGCCACCCGTGAAGGTGAGACCGCATTTTCTGCAATTCCAAACGCCCACGCTTTCTCGTCGAATTGACTCAGAGCCGCATTGGGGGCATTTGTGGGCCTTCTTCGTCTCTGAAAGTACCTTGATGTAGCGTTTCCTCACTGTTGCGCCGTAGCGAGCTCCGAGTCCTCTTGTCATACCAACCTTCTTTGTTTTTCTTCTGCGAACCATCAGCCTTTCACCACGATTTTCCGTAGCTCTTCAGTTTTTTCTCGGGCTATCTTAGCGGCTTCCAAGATTTGTTGTGTCGTAAAGTAACCATGGCCACCTTTTTGTATGGCGCAAATTTTTCCATCCTTGTCCAGAGTCATCGTGAGTCTGGCGTCCATGACTTGTTCTTCCTCAAGCCAAGGGTCCAGTATGAGCTTGTCATTTATCTTGGCGAAAGTAACGGCTATCGGGTGGTTTCTGATTGGAAGAGGAGTGTAACCGGGTTTAATCTTGATTTCTCCTCCCTCCCGTTCGTAGTTAAACATCTTTGTGTTGAGTAAGGCAGCTAGGGCTGCCATAGCTGAGGCGTCTATGAGATTTCCGTCGTGGTTGAGAACGTAAACGTCGACGAAAACTATGAAAACCTTCTTTCCCGGCTCGACGCATAGCTTTTCTAGTTCAATGGCCTTTGACTCTCGTATTCCTCTGTCAACGATTCGGGCTAGTTCTACTGCGTTCTCGTCAGGTGGTCCCGGTTCAAAGGTGGGGGACGCCAAGGGCACGAGTTCAGCGTTAACGGTGAGGACGCCTTCGTTGGGTACGTCTGGAAAAGGCTGGCCGGTTTCGATTTTTATTCCAGCCATCACTTCGGTTTTGCCTAAACGCACACGAGCAGAACCCTCAGCGCGTTCAATAATTCCCACTTCAACTTGAATTTCACGATAATCAGTTAATCCTCGTCCGTCTAGTCTCTTTCCGCTGGAAACGAGTTCAGCAATTCTTTTTTGCTTGACTCGTACAACTATGGGTGGGGGTGTCATTCTTCCACAGCCTCCTTAACAGCGACATACTTTGATTTCAGAGCCTCTTTTTGAAGCGCGTATAGTTGTTTACAGCCGTCGAGGGCGAGGTTAATGGTTTTCTCGAACTCTTCGATCGTTAAACTTCCATCCATTTGAAGCAGGGTTACAGCGTTTAAGTTAGGCATCAAGGCTAGAGGCACATCCGCCTCACCTACCTTATCTTCTACATCCATAAGATCAAGAACCAGACGTCCATCCACTTTTCCAGCTGCGCACGCCGCAACTAAATCGCGCATTGGAATCCCAGCGTCAGCCAACGCGAGGGAAGCCGTAGTGAGGCCTGCGCATCTCGTTCCGCCGTCTGCTTGTAAGACCTCGATGAAAATGTCAATTGATGTTCGTGGGTAGTATTCTACGAAGATGGATGGCTCTAGAGCTTCTCGAATCACCTTGGAGAGCTCTACTTCTCTTCTTGATGGGGCTGGTGACTTTCTTTCATCAACTGAAAATGGCGCCATGTGGTAGCGACAACGAAGCACGGCGCGATCTGGTAGGGCTAGATGTCTCGGATGTACCTCCTTAGGTCCATAGACCGCGGCGAGAATCTTGTTCTTTCCCTGTTCGATGTAAGCGGAACCATCGGCGTTACCGAGAACACCAACTTCAATTTTTGCAGGTCTTAACTCATTTAGTTTTCTTCCATCTATTCTAACATCATCTTTGTCAATTAATTTTTCAGGCTTTTTCTGAAGCATGTCCAATTTCTCCTTTTCAGTTTTTCTTTTAGGCATGTTCAACACCTTCCTTTTCCTTTCTAAGCATTTCAGTTACACGATCTGTCAATCCACTCGTATGAGATTCTTCTTCAATTTTGTGAAGAGCCATAACAGCAAGTCGTTCATCTTCAGGAGTCTTGCCGCTAATAAGAATCAATCCATTTTGACCAATGGTAATTTGGCATCCCGTTTCCCTTTTTATCATACTTACCATCGAGCCCTGTCTCCCGATAACTCGTGGAATCTTTGTAGTGGTGATTTCAACGAGTTGTCCTCGCATAATCTTTCCAAGACCGGGTTCACGGACAGTTAACAGAGGGTCGCGGGTTCTGTCGTAGTCAACTACCTTCGCTATGATTAGATCGCCTACGTCAAAGATGGATGGCAAATCGCTTGTTTCTGGTTTAAAGGGGCGATCCATAACGTCAGATGCTCGAAGCATCGCAAAATATGGAGCGTTGATATCCACGATCCAGCCGCCTGTGGTCACTTCGGCGACTTTTCCAATAACAGTATCTTCGACGTAAGGAACGTAAAAAGCCTTCAGGGCAACGACATGAACCTTTCGAGCTTCGTAATCAACGAGTCCAATTCGGCTAGCATAGATTTTGCCATCGTCTTTGTAAGTATTATCGCCGGCTACATAATCGTCTTCAGCAAGGAGGTCGCCAGGAGTTACAAGCTGTTTCCTCTCATAGAAAAGGGGCATTATTCATCACCTCGAACATGAAAAGACTTATCCAACCCTTTTTGCTTCAAGATTGCCTCGAGTTATTTTTCCCAACTTTTCCAAGAAGGGCCCGTAAAGCCCAGCTGGCATTTCCACGGTTGCGGACCATGATCCGTCAGCTTGCCACTTTTCCTGTTTTATCACGGCGAAGCCTTTAACGGTTCCATAGACTTTACTTGCATACTCTGGTGGTATGCATACAGCTACGGAAGCTTGTTCCATTTTAAGGGGTAAAATTGGACGTAAAAGTTTTATGATCTCTCTTGTTTGCTCTTCAACGTCTCTGAAGGGATCTATTGAGAAGTGAATTTGCTTCATCGCTTGTTCTATGCGCATGGGCGGGTGTGGAAGATTCGTTTTCGGATCAATGCATTGACGAGATATGAAGGAAACGATTTGTCTTCGTTTATCTTCAACTAGTTGTTTCCGCTGTTCCGTGGTTAACTGCAGCGTACCCTTCTTGAGGATGATGCTGGCTATTTTGATGGGATCCGTTGTTCCGAAGACTTCCTGCAGTTTTTCTTCTGACACCCTCAACCCTTTCCCAGCATCAGCGAAAATAGTGTCAGTGATCAAAAGTTCGGAAATTGATGTGGTTTTTCCGAGCCTATAGGAAAAGGCCAGTTGAGGTTTGACTAAGATCTCGAAGTGTTCTCCATCATGGGTCATGCGCGCAACGGTGTAGCGTTCGCTCATGAAGTTCCACTGCCCTCAAACCCTCTCTGGTAGGTCTCAATTTCCTTTTCGGTGAGCATTCTGAGCGTTTTTGTCTCAGAAGGAATCACGGTTAGTTTGATTCTCTTAGGCTCTCCTCTCGCCTCAAGAGCCTTGGTAAGGCATTTAACGGCAAGTTTGATTGTTTCATCGAGACTCATGTCCTCGCGATATTCTTCCTTCAAAATGCCTTCAACCGTCTCGCGGCCTATGCCCACGGCTACGGCCTTATAGCCTCTGTAGGAGCCGCTCGGGTCAGTTGCGAATATTCGGTTTCCAGTTTTGTCAACTCCACCGAAAATAATTGATACTCCAAAGGGTCTTACTCCTGCGTGTTGAGTATATAGTTGTTTTATGTCTCCAACGCGTTTTGTAATGATTTCAACATCGATGGCTTCGTCATACATTAGTCGATTGCTCTGGGAGTAAATCCGAGCTTGGTCGATAAGTATGCGAGCGTCGGACCCCAAGCCAACTACCGCTGCTCCAAGATGGTAATCTACCTCGTATAACTTCCAAGTGAAATTTGCATCCTGCAGTTTTGTTTCAATTTTTTCTTCCGCCCCCAAAACAACCCCCTCGGAGCAAGCTATTCCTAAAATTGTTGCCCCGCGGTTCACCGTTTCGAGGGCATATTCAACTTGGAAGAGGCGACCATCTGGGGAAAACACGGTAATGGCACGATCATAAGCCCCAGGTGCCGCAAATACAGACAAACCTATCACCTCACGATATGGAAACTAGTTTTGTTTGTTGTGTTAGTAGACGCAACTAAAAACCTTTTCGTTAAGAGCGTATGGATTACCTCTTTTACAAGCATCCGAAGTTTAAAGTGTGATTCTATAATATTATATTTTATATGGCTCTGGAACGGAGAGTAGCATGAGAATATGAGTTATGAAGAAAACTGGAACGTTTTAGCTGATTTACTTACCGAACTTCGAAAAAAAGGTGAGAAAATTCCAACCGAGGTTATGAACGACCTACGCTCCGCCAAAACAATGATACAAATTCTGAAAGCCGACCCAACCTACATAGAAAACATTCCAAGAATTGAAACCTATCTGAGAAATGTCGAATCCTACGCCGTTCTTATGGCACAAGAAAAACTAGGACCAGAATTTGTCGAGCGATGGTTGAGAAAACTTGAGAAAGCGAAAAAAATAAAAACCGAGGAAAAAGAGGAAGTAACTCCCAGATTAGTTCCCGGACTTCCGCGAGATAAAAACTGGGTGCGAGTTCAAATTTCGAAAGATACTCCCCGGGAAGACATTGAAAGCCTTGCCAAGGAAAACAAACTTTCGTGCAAAATGCAAAAGAACGGATATATGCTCGTCTACGGCAATGGGGAAAGTATAAAATCTTTTGTCAAAAAAATGGCTGAAAAGTTCCGCGGCACAAGAAAAAGATGAAAGCCCCTCGAAGCTTTTGCAACAAAATAGTTAAAACGCGTTTCTCATGCATATTTTATTTATAGAAGATATTTATAGAAAGATTGTAAAATGATAGGTTAATTTCCGCTATGAAAAAACCGAAGGCGGTTTAGAAGAAAATGCCTTACATTAAAAAAATCGAACTGAGAGGCTTCAAGTCCTTCGGCCCGAAAACCGCTAGCATCATGCTGGATAAAGGCTTCACTGTCCTCACCGGACCGAACGGAAGCGGGAAAACCAATATTGCTGACGCCGTTTTATTTGCCTTAGGTGAGCTAGGCGCCAGAAGGCTTCGCGCCGAAAGCCTTGCCAAACTAATATTTCACGGTTCTCCCGAAGGGCATGTAGAAAAAGCGAAAGCCGCCAAAGTCGTTATTCAATTTGACAACTCTGACAACCGCCTACCCGTTGACACAAGCACCGTAACCGTTTCTCGCGAAGTCTACAGGGATGGTCAAAGCGTTTATCGTCTCAACGGAAGAAGGATTTCAAGGTCCCGCATTGTTGATATACTGTCTATGGCTGGAATCAGCCCGACTGGACACAACGTTGTTGTGCAGGGAACCATCACACGCATGGCTGAAATTTCTTCTCACGAACGTAGAAAAATGATATCAGGGTTGGTTGGCATAGCCCGTTACGATGCCGAGAAGGCTGAGGCAGAAGAAAAACTTCGAGTGGCTGAGATATCTACCAGAACAGCCATGGGTCGAATAGATGAAGTGCAGAAAAGAGTAGACGACCTAGAAAGAGAACGCAACGAATTGCTTCGTTACATGTTCCTTCAAAAGGAAATTAAGCGATTTGAAGCCATAAAAATCTTCGGTGAAATCTTGGAAGTCCAAGGAAAAATCGCTGAGGTCACATCAAAAATTGAGACAGTTCGGGACAAGGTTGAAAAATCGAGGCAATTAAGGGAACAACTTAGATCTCAGCGTCGTGAAGTCGAAACGGAATGGAGAAAAATCAGTTCAGAAATGATTGAGGAAGGTGGAACACGTCTTCTTGAAGTTCAAATCAAGATAGGCGACATCAAATCGAAACTAACTGAACTGGCAACTAAGATGAGTGCTGGAACAACAAGCCTTGAAGGTCTCAAAAAAGTGAGGGAGAATAGTCTCCAGCAGCTAGAGGCTATCAAAAACGAAATCGCTGAAAACAGCAAGGAGATTCGGCGATTAAAACGAGAACGTGACGGCCTTTCCAAAGAAATTGGCATCAAACAATCTCAATATGAGGCTATCTCAAATGAAGCCGCAGAATTACGGTCTACCTTGGGCGAAAACAGCAAAAAAATTCGGGGAGTTGAGGGACAATTAGACAGGCTTACTCGGGATCTCATTAATCTTCGAAGTGACTATTTCCGAAGCCAAACAACAATAAAAGTTTTTTCACGTCGACTAAACGATCTCAAAACCCGAAGGGATAGATTTACATCCACCCTCAACGACCTCAAAAAATCCTATGCAGACCTCAAGGTGGTGCAGAGGGAGCAGATAAAACGATCTAAAAATCTTGAACGAACCCTGGAGCGAAGAAGTGCACAAAGGGAGTCTGTGGAGAACGAGATAGCCCAAGCCGAGAAAATCGCTGAATCCGCTCGAGAAGCGGTGGTGGAGTTTGCCACTCAACGTGAACTTGCTGAAAGAGTTGCAACAGAGGAAAACGCGTTAAGAAACATCGAAGAACTTGCAGAATTGGGCGTAATTTCCGGTGTACACGGACGACTCAGAGATCTGATCAAAGTAGAGAGCGGTTATGAGCGCGCCATAGAGGCAACAGCAGCCGGTTGGCTCGACTCCATTGTTGTTCAAAATTTTGACGCGGCGTTCACGTGCGCTGAAACACTGAAACGCCTAAAATTGGGTAGAATCAAAATAATTCCCCTTGAAGAATTGTCCATCATCAAGTCCATCAATCCCCCAAAGCTTAGGGGAGTAAGCGGGCCTGCCTCTGCCTTTGTCAAGTGCGCGAAAAGATGCGAACCCGCCGTGATTTTCGTCTTTGGAGACACCCTTTTAACAAGAGATGAAAAAACCGCTTTCGTGGCTTCTCGTAGCGGTCACAGGACAGTTACCTTTAACGGAGACCTTTATGAAGCTGGTGGAGGATTTGAAAGCGGTTATTATCGAGCGCCTGTTGACTTCTCTTCCATCATTCCAAGCGCGTCTGCTGTGAAAAGTCTTGACGAAGCCGTAAGGGCTCTTCAGGAGCACTTAGCAAAGAGGGGGCACGACATAGGTGCTTTTGACGAGGAAATCGACAAAACTAGGATGGAACTCGCCAGATTGGCTGAAGCCATCACCACCCTTGAGGGCGAAATTGCGAGAGTACGCAGAAGCGTCAAGCAAGCTAGAAGAAATATCAAGCATATCGAAAGATACATCCAAGGAGTTAATGAGCGTCTTGAAACAGAGAAGACGCAACTAGGACTCCAAAAAGCGCAACGCATTACTCTTCGAAAAGAAATGCAAAAATTACGCAATGAATTAGCGGAATTACGGCGAAAAACTGATCCAGTTCAGATTCAAGAAATGGAGGTTCAGCGAGAAAGATTTGGAGAGGAATTCATCGGGTTGCGGCAGAGACTTGGTAGCATAGAGACTAATCTTGCAACCCTTGAATCCAAGTTCAAAAATGTCCTCAAGATAGGTGCTGATAACATCAGAATTCAGCTTAGAAAGGTGAAGTGGCAGATTTCAACCGTAGAAAATGAAGTTGAAGAAGCGCGTCTAAAAGAGGAGACACTCGAAAAAGAGCTTCTGGAACTCGAAAAGACCAAAGAAGAATTGTCTCGCACCGTTTTGACTGCTAGGGAGGAGTCGAAGAATTTTACGTCTCAGATTGATGACATTGATAAGAAGTTGAATCGATTGGCTGTCGTGTATGAACGTTCGGATCGGTTGTTCAATGAACTTCAACTCAGCTTTCAAACATACGAATTGCAGTCGGATCAGCACCGTCGTCGATTGAAGGAACTCGGTTATGAAGAGCCCTTGAAGATTTCGCCGGAACAACTCAAGACGGCCGAGTCTTCCCTTAAACTGTTACGCTTTGAGCTGGAGCGACTAGGAGCCATTAATCAACTAGCTCTAACACATTACGCTGAGCAAGCTTCAAGATACAAGGAACTATCCATACGTATGAATGAGCTTGAAAAGGAAAAACAAGCCATCGTCTCTTTCATGGATGAAATTGAAAGGAAAAAGCGTGCGGTTTTCATGGGCGCCTTCAGCAAAATACATGAAAGCTTCAGTAGATATTTTTCGAAACTCACCGACGGTGGAGAAGCTGTCCTAAAACTCGAAAATCCTGAAGACCCACTCACCGGCGGAATGGATATGGTTGTTCAATTCCCCGGCAAACCTCCCATCCTCGTGAGTGGAGCCAGCAGCGGAGAGAGGTCTGTGGCAGCAGTTGCCTTCATATTTGCTCTGCAAGATTTCATGCCCGCCGCCTTCTATTTGTTTGATGAGATCGACGCGCATCTGGATGCCTTTCACGTAGCCAAGCTAGGAGAACTCTTGGCTGAAGAATCGGTGAAATCACAGTTTCTGGTTATCACGTTGAAGCCTGAGATGGTTAGTAAAGCTGAGAAGATATATGGAATATACGAACGTAACGGAGTCTCCCACGTGGTTTCCGCCATGCTCAAGGAGGCTGCGTAGTGTCCTCGTCTATGGAAAAACCTTTCTATTTTCAGCCTCCATGGAACATACTATTCGAGCTTCACAGGTTACAAAAGATAATGCCTTGGGACGTCAACATCTCCTTTCTGCTAGGGTCTTTCTTGGAGGAAATGGAGAAAAGAGGAGAAATCGATTTCAGAGCCTCGGGTGTGGCCCTCGATTCTTCCACCACAATATATCTCATGAAGTCCAAACTTCTGCTAGAGCTGGAGGAACCTCCGCCTCCACCTAAAGCTCCCCCAGATTTCCTACCTCCCCCCTTATTCCTTCCGCTCCGTTATGAGCTATCTTCAACGACCATTCATCATCTGTTGAATGTATTGGATGAAGTGTTGAAGGGTGAACGCTTAGTTCCTTCAGAACCACGTTTGGAACCATTCTTACCCACGCCGGAAGTTCTTCCTCAAGTTGACCTATATTTGATGGAAATCGAAGAACGCATGGAAAATTTGTATAATCTCCTCTGCCAATTCGCAAGTGAAGCGAAGTTGATTGTATTCTCCAAGGTTGTAGCTGGATTAGAAAAGCTTGAAGCAGTTAAAAAGTTCATAATACTCCTCTTCCTTGCACAAAGAGGCAAAGTGAACTTGTGGCAAGAGGAAGACTTCGGCGGACTTTACATAACCATCACAGGAGGCCCAAGTGTTGAATGAAAAGGAACAGGAATCGTCTGAATCGCTTAAAGAAGAAAAATTTACGCGCGATTTAGCAGTGCTGGAAGCAGCGCTCTACGTGGCTGGGCGGCCTCTTGATTTCAAGACTTTGGGAAGACTAATTGGGACTCGCTCTAAAACGAAAGTTAAAAGGCTCGCGAAGACTCTCATGGAGAAGTATAAAAATCGTGACACAGCCCTCGAAATCCTTGAATTTGAGGGTGAACGGTTCGTTTTGCAGTTGAAGGCGGAATACACGCCTAAAGTTCGAAGGTTGGCCACAAGGCAACTTCTTTCTAGGGGTCCCTTGAAGACCCTGTCTTATGTTGCCTATCGCCAACCGGTGCCTCAGCTCCAAGTCATCGATGTCAGAGGTCATCACGCTTATGGTCACCTTAGGCAACTGGAAGACCTAGATTTGATCATTCGTGAGAGGGCTGGACGAAAAAAAGTGATACGAACAACCGAGTTTTTTGCTGACTACTTCGGTCTAAGCCACGACTTACGAACCATGAAGCGTCAACTCAAAAGTATTTTCGAAGATTTTGCTAGGCCCGAACTGGAAGAGAAAACAAACCTAGAGAAATAAGGCTGTTGCTAAGATAAACTTATATGTCAAGTTTCGGTAGTCTCATCGATATCCTCTGAGATGATGTAGACTTGTCTGTGTGGCATGGAGATCAACATAAAAGAAAAGCTTCGGGCGGCAGAAAACGACCCTATCGAACGAAAAGAAGATTTGGAAGAGGCTCCTTTCCAGCGGAAACAAGGTTGGGTAAACCTAAGAGGAAAGTCAGCCGTAAACATGGAGGTAACGAAAAGGTTCGATTGTTAGCTACAAAACACGCAAACGTTTCTGATGCTTCTGGAAAAACCACTAAGGTAGAGATTCTTCGCGTGATAAAGAATCCAGCTAACGTGGATTACGACCGCCGAGGCGTAATTACTAAGGGAACAATAATTGGAACTCCCTTGGGAACTGCACGGGTGACATCCCGCCCCGGACAAGACGGTATCGTAAACGCCATTCTCGCTCCAAAAGAAACCGCTTAGCGGTCTGGGTCTTATCCACGGATATCCAAAAGTTCCTTCGCAATCTTCCGCAGGGTTTCGACTTTAGAATCTTTTTTAGGGATAATGAGTAGGCCAGTTTCTTGCCGTGGAGAACTTGGATGTATGGCGTCAGGGACTATTTCAGGTTGAAGACCCATCCTTTTCACTGCTTTTTGAATTTCGTCTAGATTTGGTGATGGTGTAGCAAGTTTTTTTGGAACTCTTCGCCCCTCCATTCGGGTTTTGTTGGCATCGAAGTAAACTGGCCACAGAAAAATCTTGTTTTGTTTCCGCATTTCAATCATAATCTCCTATGGATTTCAGGTGCTTTATTCGTTACGGTGGAAAATAAAAATCTCTGGCAGAATCAGGGTTCTCGATGCTGTTGAAGTAAGAACATTTGAGCTAATCTTGACAAAAAATTATCAATCGATTCACATATATCTGAAAACAATGTTAAACCGTCGGAGTTGAAGACGCAAAGTGAAGATTTTCAGAATTTGTTCTTAGAAAGGTTTAAATAAAGCGGCTCGTTTGAACCATAGGTTTTGCGAGGGGAAAGGAAGATTTGCAGAGAATCGGCCATGTCCTCCACGTGAGTTCCAGCCGGAACATAATTCTTAAGGCGGAAAACATCCCTCGAATCGGCGACAAGGTGATGGATGAAAACCTCAATCCTGTGGGAATGGTTTTTGACGTGTTTGGCCCCACCTCCTCAACATACGTGGCGGTGAAACCCAACATACAGAACCCGCAGCGTCTCGTTAATCGCGTTCTTTACGTCATCCCCTCTAAACCCGGAAGGAAAGAGAGGAAGAAAAAAAGATGAAGGAAGAAGAAGTCCCACAACCGTTGAGGGTTAGACAGTGCCCCGAATGCGGAAGCACCCGACTTATGCGAGATTACGAATGCGCCGAGATTGTGTGCATGGACTGTGGATTTGTTGTTGCCGCCAAACTCGCAGATCGAGGACCAGAGTGGCGCGCTTTCGACGATGAGCAACGCGCCAAGCGCGCAAGAGTTGGTGCCCCCCTTACCTTCACCATTCATGACAAAGGTCTTTCTACCATGATCGACTGGCATGACCGTGATATTTATGGCAAAAGGCTTTCTCCTGGGCAGAAGGCTCAGATTTACCGGCTTCGTAAGTGGCAGCGCCGAATCAGGGTCTCTGATGCTACGGAGAGAAACCTTGCCTTTGCCCTTTCTGAAATTTCCAAGATAGCGAATAGTCTCAGCCTACCCAAGAATATCCTTGAAACTGCCTCTGTTATCTATCGTAAAGCTGTTAAAGAGCGCCTTATCCGTGGAAGGTCTATTCAAGGCGTAACAGCAGCCGCCATATACGTAGCCTGCAGACAATGCGGATTGGCTCGAACTCTCGATGAGATTGCTCAAGCCTCAAACATTAATAAAAAGGAAGTTGGACGCAGCTATCGATTTCTCGTAAAAGAGCTTGACTATTTCATTCCGCCCCTAAAGCCTAGCCAATACGTAACCAAGTTTTCCAACCAACTAACCATGCAGGGAAAGGTTGAAGAAATCGCCCACAAAATCCTCACAGCTGCGAAGGAGCTAAAACTTACGTCGGGAAGAGGACCAACAGGCATAGCTGCGGCAGCCAGCTACATCGCGTCGGTTCTAACTGGAGAAAGAAAAACTCAGAGGGAAATTGCCGAAATTGCTCAGGTGACGGAAGTTACAATAAGAAACCGCTATAAGGAATTGGTTGAACGCCTGCAGTTCATCATATCCCTTTAACTATTCCTCTGTTAATTTTTGTAAGCTGTAGCATCTTTGAGGATACATTTTAGAGAATTAAGTGGCAATTTAGTTTAGTACGGAGGCTTGGAATTTGGTTAAGTGTTCCAAGTGTGGAACCGAGGTTGCTAGTCCTCTTAAAACGTGGTCCATGGTTGGCAGGCCTAGCAAGACGGGTGAGCGGTTTAAGCTTACGCTAGGGTTGTTCAAGTGTCCTATATGTGAAAAAAGATTTCGGGTTGTTCTTGGGAAAGAAAGGGTAACCATTAAAGGCATAATTAAAGAAATTAAGGGAATCGAGAAAGGGCTTATGCAAACTTCGAGAAGTTTACGGGAAAAAATTGAGAAGTTGGAAAGTGAGAAAGCTGATCTTCTAGAAGAGATCGATAAACTTAGGAAAGTGGGGGAGGAAAAGGCTAGTGCTTTGGAGGAAGAGGTAGCCACATTGAGGAAGGAAGTGGAATCGCTGAGAAAATTGTTGGGTGACCTTGAATAGCCATAGCGTTTAGATTGAAAAGCCTATTTCTCTGTAAAATTCCCTAGCAACTATATATCTTTGAATTTCACCTGTTCCCTCTATGATATCGTTGATTCTAGCGTCACGATAAAAGCGTTCAATATCGGAATCAACGTAGCCAACGCCGCTATGAATTTGCAGGGCTTCGTCAGTAACCTCTTTGGCGACTCTAGCTGCGTATGCTTTTGCCATCGCAGCATGTCTAGTGATCAATCTAAGTTTGTCGGGTTTGTTTTCGATTAGCCAAGCAGCTTTATGTACAAGCAATCTTGCGGTTTCTGTCTTTGTTGCCATTTCAGCTATTTTCCATTGTGTGATTTGGAAGTTTGCGATGGGTTGGAAGAACTGTTCTCTCTGTGTAGAGTATTTTAAGGCGCGTTCAAAGGCTCCTTGAGCTATGCCTACTGCTCCTGCCGCGATGGGTATTCGGCTAAAGTCGAAGTATGACATGATCTGGTGAAATCCTCTGTTTTCTTGCCCAAGAAGGTTGCTCAGCGGCACTCGAACATTGTCAAACGACAGCTCTGCTTGTGGGGCTCCTCTCCAACCCATTTTTGGCTTAAGTGAGTTAGTGTCAAATCCTGGAGTTCCCTTCTCGACTATAATCATGGTAACTCCTCTGTATGGCGGCTGGGCCTTGGGATCTGTCTGGCAGCAAACCATAATGAATTCTGCTTCTGCGCCGCATGTGATAAATGTTTTAGCCCCGTTGATTACCCATTCGTCTCCATCTTTCACTGCAGTTGTATCTAAACCTACCATTCCAGCGTCAGAACCATGGTTGGGCTCAGTAAGCGCCATCCCACATACGATTTCGCCTTTGCATATTCTCGGGATGTATTTTTTCTTTTGTTCCTCTGTGCCGAATTTTGGAATTAATGCAGCAAAGCCGACTCCGCTTAATAATGAGGCACATGTTGAATCTACTCTGTTGAATTCTTCATTAACTAGACATGATTCAATGCAACCTAATCTCTGTCCTCCGTATTCTTCAGGAAGATCTCCGCCGATGAAACCTAGCTTAGCAGCTTTTCTGTATAACTCCCATGGAAATTCATAGTTTTCATCGTATTTTCTTCCCAATTCTGAGGTAAATTCCTTCTCTGCAAATTCTCGGGCTGCATTCTTGATGTCCATCTGTTCCTCAGTTAGTTCAAATTCCATTCTATCACCTCCTTTCTTCTTTTATCTCAAACTTAGCTACTTGACTTTTTTTCCTCTAATATTTTATTCGTTAATGTAGGTACGACCTTGAATAGGTCTTCTACGACGCCATAATCTGCGGCACGGAAGATCGGTGCTTTGGAATCTTTGTTTATCGCAATAATGAGGTCAGAGTTTTTCATTCCAGATACGTGTTGAAAGGCGCCGCTAATGCCGACGGCTAAGTAAAGCTTCGGTTTCACCGTTTTTCCAGAAGTTCCAACCTGTCGATCTGATGGAAGCCAACCCTTATCCACGATGGGTCGTGAACAAGCTAGGGCTCCTCCAAGTGCCCCTGCCAGTTTTTCAACTATTGGCATGTTTTCGGTGTCCTTGATTCCGCGGCCTACAGACACTAAAATATTTGCTGCGGTTATGTCTACTTCTCCTGCGGGAGGCTCATAATATTCAACGAATTTTTTATACGGTATGTCTTCCTTAAGCGGAGATGGTATTTCGATTATTTCACCGCCTAGAGGCTCGACTTCTTGGACTTCAAAGGTGGCTGGACGGAGTGTTACAATGTAGCTCTCGGATGTGTGAAGCGACGCTTTAACGTTTACCTTGCCTCCATATACTTGGCGAACCACAATCGGCTTTTTCTCTTCGAAATCTACGTTTATGCAATCTGTGGCTAACGGAACATTCAACTCAGTGGCAAGACTTGGAGCTAGGTCGACGCCAAAAGAAGTGTGCCCGATTAAGGTAAGCAATGGTTTGCGTTCGGAGATTAGATGTGATAAAACCTTTTGATACGCCTCTGCGTTGAAGTCCTCTAGCCTTGCGTCGTCGACAGTCAAAACTTTTTTCGCGTGATCTGCAAGCTTTTTTGCAAATTCTTTGACATTGTGACCTAGGAGAACCGCTGTTAAATCAGCATCTATCTTTTGGCTTAACTCCCTGCCCTTGGTCAACATTTCAAACGTTACATCCCTGAATTCGCCCCGCCTGTGCTCAGCTAAAACAAGAATTTCCGTCATCTAAACCAACCCCCTTGCCTTTAGAGTTTCAACAATCTTTGCTGCGATTTCGTCGGGTCCTCCGGTCAAAATTTCAGCTTCCTTCTCCACCGGAGGTATGAACATCTCTTCCATGGTTATCCAAGATCCAGATTCTCCAACTTCCTCTTCTTTTAAGCCAAGATCTCCCAAACCAAGAACCTTCAGCTCTTTCTCCCTAGCCTTCCTGATGCCCATTATCGATACATATCGGGGTTCATTGATCCCTGTTTGAACCGCCAGCATTGCTGGAAGCTTTACTTCCATGACCTGCTCTAAGCCTCCTTCTAGTTCGCGATTAACTCTTACGAATTCTTCCTTGGACTCGATTTTCTTCACCATGGTAGCGTGGGGAATTCCGAGTAACTCCGCCAATATGACGCCAACTTGAGCATAACCGTCGTCGCTGGCTTGGGTGCCGGTTAAGATTAGGTTGAAGGGTAAATCTTTGATGGCTTTGTGCAAAATTTTGGCTGTGGCGTAAGCATCGGATCTTTCGAAGGCTTTGTCCGTTAACCTTATCGCTTTGTCTGCTCCCTTAGCCAGACACTTTCTCAAGGTTTTATCTGCGTCTTCTGGACCCATTGTTATAACGGTGACTGAGCCTCCAAGCTTTTCCTTCATCAAAACAGCTTCTTCAATGGCGTAGTCATCCCACTCGTTGATGTCGAACACAAGGTCTTCCGTCTTTATCCCTTTTCCACTACTATCAACAGCGATTTCTGCCTCAGCTGTCTCTGGAACGTGTTTAACGCAAACAATTGTGTCCATTCTCTCTTTCCCTGTCCACCCATTCTCTAAACTTACAGAGTTCAGAAAGAGAGTATTTACAATATTTAACCTTTAAGTAACTTACGCTGCATCTAATGGAATAGAAATTTAGGCGGTTGAGGCTTAAAATTTGACTTTCAGTTCAGATTAAGGACTTTAAAGATTTCAACTGTAGGATACTAAATTAAAAGAGTCAAAGTGCTTCAGCAACCAGCTCCATTATGTCTTTGACCTGAATTTTCTCTTCGTTGCCCGTTGTCTTGATGGCGTCGTCAAATGTTAACAAGCAGAAGGGACACGCCACAACTATTATCTCTGCTCCAACGTCAAGTGCTTCCCTAATGCGACCTTCGGCGAGACGTTCCCCAGGGATGTCATGCCACATCCTTCCCCCTCCGCCTTCGCAACAAACACTTCTTTTCCTCGACCTGCTTAGTTCCACAAATCTTACACTTGGAATGCTTTCAATTATCTTTCTAGGTTCATCGTAGATGTCGTTGTGTTTACCCAAAAAGCAGGGGTCCTGATAAGTTACCGCTTTTTCAATTTTTCCTGAAAGCTTAAGCTTTCCCTCATCGATCAAATTTGCGAAATATTGTGTGTAATGTTTGACAGGGAGCTCTCTTCCATATCTGTTCTTGAACGCGTGGAAGCAGTGTGGCGAGGTAGTAACGATTTTCTGTACACCGTAGCGGTCTAAAAGATCTAGATTCTTTTGGACCAACTCTTCAAAGAGTCCTTTCTCTCCTAGCGAGTATATTTCGTTTCCACAGCAAGTTTCCTTATTTCCTAGGATCGAAAAGTCGATGTCCAAGGCGTTAAAGTTCTTTACTATAGCTCTAGCTACTTCTTGTGCCCTAGAATCATAGGACGCAGCACAACCAACAAAATATAGTAAATCAGCCTTCTCCCCTTCTGAAACATACTTTACTTTCAAATCCTGCGCCCAATCAGACCTCTTACTCCGGCTTAGCCCCCACGGATTCCCATACTTATAAACTCCTTCTAAAGCATCTCCTAATGTGGATGGAATGCGCCCCTGCTCAACGAGAAGGCCGCGGAGACCGATAATTATGTCTAGAGGCTTTACTTCTCTGGGGCACAGATACGAACAGGTGGAACAGGTTGTGCAGTCCCAAATTTCATTTCTTTCGTAGATTTTCAAGGGAGGACGCATGGTTAAGGGGGAGACTAAATAAGCGGTCTCAAGCATGTGTCTCCTAGGGTTGAGTTGGGATTTTGGGGAAATAGGGCATGAACCGGTGCACTCACCGCACTGCATACACATATTGAAGTTCAGTTTCTTAATGGCAGCAAATTCTTCATTAGTCATTTTGGCGTGACACCCCGTTAGCAAATGCGTGTGCACATACTTTTAGAGTCTTTTATAAGATGGTTTCATGCTTAAAAACAAAACGGAACTAGAGGGTATGGTTGTGAGCGAGAACGAACTAAGCGTGAAACAAAAAGAAACTAGAAGGTTTATGAGAGTTTTTTCGTCAGCATCGTTTCTAAACGACTTAGGTTCGGACATGATTTATCCTATCTGGCCCTTATTTGTAACCGAATTCCTGAAAGCAAACATGGCGGTTCTTGGGTTAATAGACGGCTTAGGCGACGCCATCGTTTCTATATCACAGGCGGGTTCCGGATACCTCTCTGACAGAATACGAAAAAGAAAGATTTTCATCTGGACCGGTTATTTATGCGGGTCAGCATCCAGGTTGGGTTATGCTCTTTCGACAATGTGGCAACATCTAATTCCTTTCAGAATCTTGGATAGGTCAGGAAAGATAAGAGGCGCGCCAAGAGACGCCATTGTTGCTGATATTTCTACCAGGGAAAAGAGGGGAAGAAACTTCGGTTTGTTGAGAGCCATGGACCACTTGGGCGCTGCCTGCGGCGTGATAATTTCTATTCTGTTCTTCAGCTATCTTGGATACAGAAACCTGTTCCTGCTCGCTTCGATTCCATCCCTAATCGGCGCTCTGTTCGTTTTCTTGTTCATAAAGGACAGAAAAACAAGAGAAATCTATAAGGGGCTTTCCTTGAAAGACCTAACTCCCAATTTGAAGTTATTTCTAATATTAAGCGCCGTGTTCGCCTTGGGTTCCTTCAGCTATTCCTTCCTGCAGGTCTATGCGCGAGAATTCGGTTTTGAAGAATGGGTTGTTCAAGTTCTATACTTGATTTTCACCGTCACGGCTTCATTGATGTCTCTACCTTTCGGAAAACTTGCCGATAAACTGGGCAGGAAATTCGTGTTGTTTTTGTCTTACTCTCTATGGGGAGTTCTTTGCGTAGGTTTTGTTTTGACACGATCGTATGTGGGAGTTGTGCTACTGTTTGTTTTGTATGGTATGCATCTAGGAGCAATACAGCCTGTGCAAAGAACTTTTGTTTCTGAACTGTCGCCAACAGAATATCGAGCAAGCATATTAGGAACGTTTCAAATGACTGTTGGATTGTGTGCACTACCCGCCTCAGTTGTTGCTGGGCTACTATGGGTTAACTTCGGAATGTCTGCACCATTCTACTTTTCTCTAGTATTGACAAGTCTAACATTAGCTTTGATGTTATTTGTGAAGGAACAAGCTTAACATTAACAACATTGACGGCCAAAATAACAACTACGTTATGTACGTCGCAACGTCCTTAGGAGTCGCAGAGGAGGTAGGTTTTAGGGTTGAAGGCGGGTAGTCTAGTGGTTTTGAACGATTCTCTTTCGGTGATGATCGTTCAATGGATCGAGTGAAATTGGCGGTTGGGGGGCTTTGATGTCTTGGCTGTTAATGCCATGCATAATGAGTTTGGCTTTTGATACGGCATTGAGGGCCTTGTAGTACATGATTAAGAGCTTAGATTCCGCCCTTTTCTTTGTTAAGTTATGCTTCAATTGCAACTCCATTATTTCTATGTCTAGTTGACGCTTTCTCATCATCTGCAAAATATGTTCGGGATCTTCTAACATACGTTTCACACCGGACAGCATATTTCAAAATCCGACACGCCTCCTCAATAAAACAGCGTTTTTCCTTCCGAAATGATTAATAGCCTATAAATGCACGATGATAAAGCGCTTACAACTTAAATTTCGCTCTTTCGGTAGCGCTTTTCAAGTATGAGTCGTTTTTTAGCAAGGTCTTTAACTTCTTCATGGAACTGCTCGT
>Ga0224506_10000710_pt1 | contig 26339 bp, 31 predicted proteins | sample SF_Jan12_sed_USG_2_FD_169108 | JGI IMG/M metagenome (GOLD analysis project Ga0224506, IMG submission 169108) | Sediment microbial communities from San Francisco Bay, California, United States - SF_Jan12_sed_USGS_8_1 | ecosystem: Environmental > Aquatic > Marine > Sediment | place: USA... | reverse complement strand
ATATCACTTTGAAACTTAGATCTTCAAAGATATTTTTGTCAGTTGAAATATTCAATAGACATCTCCAATTTTAGTTATTTTCCCATTAAAGATAACAATCCCCGAATTATATGCACTATAATTGACATATGCCCATGATGTCTGGCCCTTAAATGACAATTTTTTCTCAGTCCTCTTTTGATAGTTCATCAGATATCGCATGATGACTGACTATTAGCTTCCCATCAACCATTTTTTCAGTAATAATTGCTCCATATTCTCTACTTTTCTCACTGTCTATTTCTGCAAATGAGTATGTTACAGATAATGGTGAAACTCCAAGCATCAATAGGATGACAATTGCTTCAATCATCCTAATCTGTGGTTTTACCATGGAGACTAGTTGCATGAATGATAGATTAGGAACGACGAGGAATCATCCTGTTCCTTATATACCAAATTTTATCAAAATTGCTCAAAATATGATAAAATAGAATCATTTTCTCAAAAAAACTCTAAAGAGCAATTCTCCAAAATTTTTCTATTTTTTTAATTAATTCTTAGGCATGATTTTTCTCCAAAATTTTTCTATTTTTTGAAAATTAACAAAAATACACTATTTTTTTTGATGAAACTGCCGTTCCGCTTTGCGTTCCGCTATAAAGTTTCAAACTGTTCCTCATAAACTACGTTGTTATATACTAGAGCATGTCAAAACAACAATACAGGTCCGAAATGGGCATAATGGGTGATATCTTAGACGTTACCGCTGATGGCGGTCGTGGTGGAGTCATTGTATCTGCAATCTCTCGCAAAGCCAACCTATCTCACTACGCAGTACTAGACAAATGTGAGAAACTGGTAGAAGCAGGCTTAGTCGAATCCGTCAAAAATGACAGAAATAGAGTCTTCTTGATTACTGAAAAAGGACTCCAGTTCTTCCAGGAGTTCAAGAGATTTCAGGGATTAGTTGAAAGCATGAATCTAAGGTATTGAGCATATGAATCCAGAAATCGTACCAATTCATAGGAAAGAGTATCTTCGAGAAGATGGAATGCTTTTTGTAAGGACTGATGGCATTGTCGATACAATGGTCAAAATACCTCTCTTGGTAGCTAGCATGATTATCGTAGCAGCCGTAATGCCAATTCAGTCCTCATTCAGTTCTCCTAGAACACTAGATCTGATAATATATCCAGACGGTTCAACCCATGTCTCTACAGAGATTGATGTAGATCCGCTTGCAACTGATTATGAGCTGGATCTATTTGGAAGTACCATTGATAATCTAGTAGCTGTAGGTGAAAATGATTTTTTACTTGATGCTAACATACTGGGTGATTCTGCTTTAATTGAAACATTTGGATCCTCTGTTATTTCTGTAGAATATGATATTCATGATTTGGTATCAAAACAAGGTAAAGTTTGGACATTCTCTTTAGATGCCCCTTCTGATTTTACATTGCTTTTACCAAAAAATTCTGCCATTGTTGGAATGACTAGTCTTCCTATTAATATGGAAATTATTAATGACAAAAATCAATTAACTCTTTCTGGTGGTAACGTCGAAATCAATTATTTATTCAGCACACCTGTAGTAATTACTGATTCTCCAGATGTAACTGATTCCACATCTCAACCAGATTATTTTATGTATGCAGTAATTGGTGGAGTTGTAACTGTTGTAGTAATTGGAACTGTGGTAATTACCCGTTCAAAACAAAAAATTGCTAAACCAATACAGGAACAAAAATCAATACAACCAATACAGGAACAAAAATCAATACAACCAATACAGGAACAAAAATCAATACAACCAATACAGGAACAAAAATCAATACAAACTGAAACAATTGATATAGAATCAATCTTTAAACTAAAACCAGATATTCGTGAAGATGATAAAGAGATAGTGAAGTTTATCTCTAATAATGGAGGAGAGGCACTAGAAAGTGAATTGCGCAAAAAATTCTTACAACCAAGAACTACAATGTGGCGTGCAGTAAAAAGATTAGAACGTAATGGAATAATTGAAATCGAAAAGAAGGATTTACAAAATCTGGTAAAACTACGAAAGAGCATGGAGGAAGAAGAATGAAAACATTAGCAATTTTTACAATATTTGTATTGATTTTTGGTACTACATCATTTGTAGGTGATGCATATGCACAAAGTGATCCCTATATCTTATTACGAATTGCTGAACAAGCAGACAAACAAATACAAAACCAATTAGACAGATCTTATGGAGATTCAATTCCTACTGAAATAGAAAATCTGTATGAAGAAGGGCACACAGCAGTAGAATCATTGGAAGATAATCTCAAAACAAACGATACGAAACAAGCAAGAGAAGATTTTCTTACAGCGATGAAATTATTCCAACAAATTTCTAGAATGACTTTTGTTCCTACAACTGAGACAAAAATAACTACTGATGAATCTGATAGGGATCTTAAAAGTGAGTTAAATAGATTAAACAAATATTTCCAGAATCTAAAATCAATATCTGAAAAACAAAAAACAGAAATTGAATCAAAAGAATTCCAAAGATTATTCACTTTAGCTAATGATCAGATAAATTCTGATGATTTTACCGGTGCAGCTCAAACGATTGAGGAAATTAAAGTATTAATTGATTCAATCAAACAACATATCCGTGAATCTACATCAAATTCTGCATCAGATAGAATCAAAGAATTTGTTTTAAAACAATTAGAGAGAATTCAAAAAATTCTTGATAAAGCAGATCCTGAATCTCCAGAACTTGATAAAGCCAACTCTTTAGTTACAGAAATTGAACGTTTGATATCTGAAGGTAACATCTCTGATGCCAAGAAAAAATTTGGAGAATTAAATAGAATCGTAAATATGATAAAAAAATCAATTCCATAGATAGCATAAGCTTCATATACATTTTCTAAACAATTCGAACATGGCATCTAAAGCAATTACTGTTGGTGTAGGAATTCCAATGATTATTGTAGGTGCTTTAATGGCATGGTTGTGGGCTCCACTTGAAGCAAATCTTCAGAATCAGATTGAACTTATAGGAAGCACAATTGGCATCTTGGGAATAATATTCTTCATCTCTGGATTATTTTATACAAAAGAACCAGTAATGCATTAGAAACTCACTGAATAAATAATGAAAAAATTTACAACTATTACTTGAAAGTAAGATTATTTGAAATATTTACGTCAATTGAAGGCGAAGGTATTCTTTATGGAACAAAGACACTTTTTGTCCGATTAGCAGGATGTCCTTTTACTTGCTTTTACTGTGATACCAAAGAATCTCTTCCATTGGATTCTGGAACAGAATATTCTCTTGAAGAGGCAACACAACTAATTGATTCTAATTTGAAAAATCAAACCTACAAAGTAAATTTCACAGGTGGTGATCCATTGATTCAACATGAAGCAGTGGCATTGCTTGCAAAACATGTTCAAGACAAAAAAATTCCAACATATCTTGAATCATCATGTTTTGATATTGATAGATTCAATCATGTTTTACCATTTATTGATATTGTAAAAATTGAATTTAAAACAAAAGATTCTGAATTTGTTGACTCAAAACATTATGAAAAATTAATTGGTCATACACTAAAATGTCTTGAGTCATCTATGAAATCAAAAAAAACAACATACATCAAAATTGTGGTTAGTTCAAAAACTCAACCAAATGAATTTAAAAAATTAGTAAAGGAAATTTTTGATATCGTATCAAATGATGATATTAGCGGATTCATTATTCAACCAACATATGGTATTTCAGAACCTTCTCTGGATCTTTTACTGGAATTATATGATTTGGTATATCCTCATTACGTTGATGTTAAGGTAGTACCCCAACTACACAAATTCATTGGAGCCCCATAATCTTGGTACCTGCCTAAAAATCAGATTAGGTTCAAATACTAGAAAAATTCTGTGAGAATATTAAATGGACCAAGAGCGTGTAAAAAAACTCGTTAGAGAATTAATCATTGAAGTTGGTGAGGATCCTACACGTGAAGGGTTACGAGAAACTCCTGAAAGAATCGCAAAAATGTATAAAGAAATCTTTGGTGGATATGACTCTGATTCAGAATTATCAGTCCAATTCTCTGAAGATTCTGATGTAGTAATTGCCCGTGATATTCAATTTTATTCCATGTGTGAACACCATATGTTGCCATTTTATGGAAAAATTCACATTGCTTATTCTCCAAATGGTAGAGTCTTTGGAATATCAAAACTCGTCAGGCTAGTTGAAAAATATTCAAAAAGACTTCAAATTCAAGAACGCTTGACAAAAAATATTGCAGATGAGCTATTCTCACAGGGAGTAAAGGGAGTTGTTGTTTTAGCTGATGCAGAACATCTTTGTATGAAAATGCGTGGTGTCAAAAATGATGCAACACTTTCCTCATCCGCATTTAGAGGAATTTATGAAAATAAAGAGGAAAAAGCTGGAATTATGTCACTAATTAGACAAAGTGCCTCTGATCTGTCCTTATAGACATACTGAAAAATTAAATAATCAATATTTTTGATCACAGACATGGGGGCAAATCCATACATTCACATTCCAAAGGAATCCTGGCCCAACTGGACATGGTATGCAATTGAGTGCATTATTGTAATTGCAATATCTATGCTGGCATCAAGTAAAATTACTGATTCCATTGAAGGACTATCTCCAGAAGTTCAAAATTATATGTTTATGGGAATTGTTGGTCTGTTCTTTTTAGTTTGGTATATTGGAATCAGAGGATTAATTTTAAAAAAGAAAATTCTGAAAAATAGTTACTAGAGATATTTTGTTTTGTCTGTAATACCAGCTTTTACAAATGCAATTTTTCTGTTGTTACAAGATTCACACATTCCACAATGATATTTTTTATTTGAATAACAACTCCAGGTTTTGAATATGGAATCACCCAAAATTTTCATTCCTGATTTTAACAAATCACTCTTTGATAATCCTTGACGGTATGGCGACCAAATCTCAATCTCCTTTCGGAGTTTTGATTTGATTCCGTCAATTTCTCCTTGATTAAATGCGGTTTCTAGTTTTTTTGCAAAATTTGGTCTACAATCAGGATAGTTTTGATCTCCTGTATGTGCACCATATGCTACCATTGAAGCATTAAGAGTAAAAGCCCATGCTGAGGCAATTGATAGAAAAACTGCATTTCTGATTGGAACCACAATAGAGTACTCAAACTTGCTAGGGATTTTTCTTTTAGAACTTGTTAAAACATTGGAATTGCCATACAAATCTTTCATGAAACCTATGTCAATTATTTTATGTTGTTTTAATCCTAGTTTTTTTGCAAAATATTTGGCAGATGTAATTTCACTATTTGCCTTTTGTCCATATGAAAACGTAATTCCATACAGATCATATTTTGATTTCAGATATGAAACTGCACACACAGAGTCAACACCGCCGCTAAAAACAATGACTGCTTTTTTCATAATTTATTCAACTACCTACTAGTTGCTGCACCTTTACTAGGCTTACAAATTATAGTCTGACATTTTGTATTTGCAGATTCAAATCCTTTTGACATGGCCAAACTGATTTTTTTTAAATCAGATGAACTTTTTGAAAATGCAATCACTGAAGGTCCTGCTCCACTGATTGTAACACCTAATGCCCCAGCTTTGATAGCATTTTCTTTGACTTTGGCAAACCCTGGAATCATATGCTGTCTAGCAGGTTCAACTATCACGTCTTTTATTGAATTTCCAATCATTTCAGGATCTTTTTTCATAAATCCTGCAACAATTGCTGAAGCATTTGATAAATTCAAAATACTATCTGTTAGTTTGATCTTTTTTGGAATTACTCCTCTTGAAACCTTGGTTTTCTTTTTTGGAACATCAATACTTGGAACTGCAACACACATTCTAAGATTAGTTGGCGGATTGATTCTGATTACATCTAAAGGATTCGTTTTTACAATTACAAAACCGCCTAGAACAGAAGCTGCAACATTGTCATAATGAACTGTTCCAGCACTTGCTTTTTCTCCAGATCCTGCAAATTCTACCAAACTATTTCCACTTAATTTCAATCCAAATAATTTATCAAATGCTACTGCAGCTGCTGCAGCTGATGCAGCACTACTTCCCATTCCAAATCCTGCAGGGATTCCTTTTTTGATTTTTATTTCAAGGCCTTCTTTAATTTTGAATTTTTTCTTCATGTTTTTTACCACCAACCCTGCAGTATTTTTTTCAGGATCTGTAGGAATGTTATCATCCGAGATTATTTTGACTCCGTTTTTTGTTCTAGTTAATGTGATTGTGTCATAAAATGCATCTAATGCTAATCCGAACACATCAAATCCCGGACCTAAATTTGCAGTTGAAGAAGGTGCTTTAACTGTGACTTTGGATGCCATCTAATCTTCTACTTCCTCACCCAAATTAAGAATTCTGCTTAAAGCGCCTTCAAGATTGACAAAGCCATCTCCAGTCACATTTGAAATTGGAATCAACCCCTGTGCAAATCCACCCAGATTTAACCCTCGTAAAATATTTGTAGTTAGAATATAGGTATCACCATCAGTATCCTTAGCAATGGCATTCTCTAATGTCTTCAAATTTGTTGACCATTGCAAAATTTCTTTTATTTTATCTCCGATAAGATCTGCCTTTGTTAGAACATTAATTGTTGGCAAGTTCAAACGCAATCTTATTGATGTAGCAAGTAACGCAATTGAAACAAAGTTAACTGGGGTATTGATTAGCACACCATCAAAAAGAAATATGCTTGTTTTCTCTTCTGATGTAAGATTCTCTACAATAAAACGTCCACTTGAACGGTATGCAAATAATTCAATCTGACCTGGCGTGTCGACAATTAAATAATCTGGATTGACTTTGTTAACATCATTTTGAATCTCATCAATTTTTGATGCAATCAAATCATTTGCCATTACCATGGCACCATTTGGTCCCAGATCATACTGTTGCATGATTGATACGTAATCTACATAGTCTCTTACATCAATATCACAGGTATATACTAAATTCTCTACACCTGGGTCTAAATTCAAAACAGCTGCGAATGCTCCATTTTTTGTATAGTATTCATGAAGCTTTGATGAAAGCAATGATTTTCCTGAACCAGCAGTACCTGAAACAAAAATTGTTTTCAATCCGTCTAATTTTGAATATTTGCTTATATTTCAAACTACTTGATTCTCATTATTTTCTATGAAAATACCAAATTGGTATTAGAAAAGATCAAAAATTTCCATTTTGCCTTTAACGAACTAAATTGTATTTCATTTATGATTTAAAGTCCATTGCAAAAGGAAGCTTATCTCAAAGATTTGGTGATAAAATTACTTAGAGAAAGAAACTTTTCTGACTTTGATGCACTTGATTCATTGTTTAAAGAGGTAAAGCAGGAACTCCAAAATCAAGACAAAACCTCCAATTCACTATGATTTTTGTGCCTGAATTTAGGCGTCAATATTTCCCGACTGAAAATTTTCTCAACTTTCATATTTGATTCCTCAAAAAAACTATCAGATGAACTGGAGACTAGTAGCTATTCCTGTTACCTTAATTCCAATTTTCCTTATTGCTATTCAATTTGACATTCAAATAGAAGACGTTCTGGCAATTGGATTATTTCCTTTTGTTGGCGCAATTATTGCCATGATGATAAAGCTTGGTCTTCAAGGAGTCAAATTTGCATATATTGCAAGAAAATACCTTGGAAATTTTGACTCTTTTTTTAAACTAGTCGGAGTTAGAGTTGGAAGTGAATTCATTAAATTTACAACTCCTATGTTTGTTGGCGCAGAATTTGTCGTGATATATTATTTGCATAAAAAAGGTGTAAAGCCTGCAAAATCTGCATGGATTGCAATCATGGATATTGTAACTGAGGTGTTTGCAGCAGGTTTGTTGTCTATTATGGCAGGAATTATTGCGTTGCTTAACGGCGCATATGTGGTTGCAGCAGTTATCTTAGCCACTAGTATAATCATTACATCTCTTTGGATGATAATGTTCTTTTTATCCTCAAAACACACATTCCAAGTTCCTAAGGTCTTAGGTCGTCTTGCAAAGAAGTTTGGAAAAGAAAAAGGAGCAAAGGCCATTGATAAAACAAACACATGGATGGAAGAAGTCTGCTCCATGAGTCGAGAAAATCTCAAAACTAGTGAGTCTAAAAAAATCTTTACAGTATCATTTTTGTTTTCACTAGCATCATGGTCATTTTATGGAATTTCATTTATGATCATTGCAATGGGAACAGAATTCACAATTAATACATTTGATTCTATAATGGCAGTAATGGGTGCAAACGCAATTGGGAATTTACCTATAACTATAGGTGGTTCTGGCTTGGCAGAATTTGGAATTGTAGCATATTTGAATAACCTGGATCCATTTGCTTTTGAAATCACTGAAGGGGTTGTGGGATGGGATGCAGTAATTGGATGGAGAATTGCGACATATTATGTTCCAATTGTAATTACATGGTTACTTTTAGTAAAATTGGCTCTGAGCAGGATTTCAAAGCCACAATCCACATAGAAACCACTTTATCTTTTAATGATTTTTCTGATTTGTGGATTTCAAAAACAAAGTTGTTCTAATAACTGGTGCATCATCAGGAATAGGCAGAGAATCTGCAATAGAGTTTGCAAAACTAGGTGCAACTATAGTATTGGTTTCAAGGAGGAAAGGTAAACTTGAACAAGTTGCTGACGAATTAAAAAAATTCAATGTTACTACACTAGTTTGTCAATGTGATGTTTCAAAAAAAGAAGAGGTAAAAAAAATGTCAAAATTAGTACTAGAAAAATTTGGTTCTATTGATATTCTAGTGAACAATGCAGGTTTTGCGATTTATGGTTCTGTAAGTGATCTTAGTATTGATGAAATAGAATCACAAATGGAAACAAATTATTTTGGAATGATTTACTGTATCAAAAATTTTCTTCCATCAATGCTTGATAAAAAATCTGGTCATATCATCAATGTAGCTTCCGTTGCTGCAAGTTTTGGTTTACCTAGAATTGCATCATATTGTGCATCAAAATTTGCAATGTTGGGATTTTCAGAAGGTCTTAAACATGAATTAAAAAATTCTGGAGTTGGAATTACAGTTGTTAGTCCAATCATGGTCAAGACTAATTTCTTTGAGCATCCATCGTTTGAGAACATGCCATTCTCTCCAACATCACTTAGTGCTAAAACTGTTGCAAAAGCAATTCTTAAAGCAGCAAATTCTCCCAGACTGGAAATTATAGTTCCATCTGTTGTACGAAGCGCAGTATGGATGAAGAACACATTTCCATACTTTATCAATCCTATCATAGGAAAGTCTTTCAAAAAATAACTGGATTACATAAAAATTTGATTATTCTTCTAAATCTTCATCTGCAGATTCACTAGAACCTACATCTAGTAAATCTAATGATTTCAAATCAAACTGATAAATTGCTTTCATATCAATCTCTTTTTCTTTTTCTAAAAATTCTGATACCTTCTTGCTTAATGGTGCTTTATGTTGATTAAACACAAATTCGTAAACTTCACCTTTTAACAAATCATCAATTTTGATAGTTTTTGGAACATCCATAGTTACTATATGTCGTCCATCTTCTACTGGATCATATAGCTGTACATCTACCTTGTTATCTTCATAATAAAATTCTAAAATGTATCCTTGCTTCTTCAACTCTTCAGGTTTCTTAAATTTAGCATTTTGAATTTCATCAGTAACCCATTCTGGAATTTCTTCTTCTTTCTTTTTTACCATGGTAAACCACTCTAGTTTTCTGCTTTTTCTTTTTTACTTTTTGACCACCATTCAAGATAGTCATCATGTTTGTCATCACGTGTTCTCTCTTTCTGATTTAGCTTGAATCTAATATCTGAAATCTCTTCTCTTGTTGCGTATAATCCACATCGTTTACAAATGAAATGTCTTCTATTTTTCTCATCCATTTTCATAGGAATGTCAATTTCATCAAATAATTTGAATAAAGCATCTCTACTTCTGTCCTCTTCTTCTGGAAAATCTTCCATGTATTTTGCTTCTATCTTCTTTTTCTCTCGTGATGTACATTCTGGACAGTTAGGCACTGATGATTTGGCTTAATTTTTTCCATAAAAGCGTTCCCACATTATTGAATGATCGATATTGTCTGACACACGGATTTTTTCATCATCCCTTTCGGTCCGTTCGCCCATCGAAATCCCGCGTGCCAGACGAACAAAATCATCAAAATAATGTATTATCTCTTTTCTTCTAAGGTTTGAGCAGCAATTTTTGCTGAATTTTCTGCCCCATTAGGAACAAAATTCTTTGAAAATTCTTTCAAACTATCTTGAAATGTTTCATAATTTTCTTTAATTTTTGATATGCCTTTAGTTACTTGATCCGTTTTAATCGCCAATATGCCCAGATTCTTTTCCTCAGCCCATTTGATGTTGTTTGTATGCTCATCATAAATTGGGATTCCGATAATTGGCTTTGATTTTCCACCCATAATCTCTCCCATTACTGTATGAGATCCATTTACAACTGCATATTTGCATAAATCCAAAACTGTATCTTTTTCTTGTTCTGAAAGAAAACCAATATCAATTTGTATCCAATCTATTTTTTTCTCAAAAGCTTCTGTTATAGAATATTTTCCCCCATCCTTTCCTATTACTGAATCTATGTTGGGATCATTTCGTGCATGAGAAATTATTCTTTTCTCATTTTTCATTTCATTCTGATGAAAAACTCCTTCGTATCTTTGACCAGTGCCATCATTAGTTGATTTATTTCCTGTTCTCATCCAATATCCAAACTCGCCATCTTTAACCAATTTTTCTAAATCAGATTCTTTTTCTTTTTTAATTTTTTTGCTGTTTGTAAAATGTCCAACATAAGTAATCTTTTCTTCTACTTCTTTTATGAAATTCAAATTATATTCACACATCGTATATGGTGGTGGTGAATCCGCAACAAGTATTTTTGATGCTTTTGCAATTTGTTTTGCAACAAAAATCAATGATGGATAGAGATATGCTCTTGAATTATACAGTTTTGGTCTAAATTGATTTGTAACAAACAAACTAGGAATATTTCTATTTCTAGCTAGAATGTTTGAACCCATATCTCCATCATTGATTACCAAATCAAACTTTTCTTTGTTGTATAATTTTCTCTCTTCTCTTAAATAATTTGCAATCTGCCTCACTAGTGGTGGATTTTTTGAAATTGGTAATAATAAATTCATCAATGACATTGAAACACTTGGACCGAATTTACCATCAATTGGTGTTGGCATTAAAATTTCATGAATTTTTTCTTTTTGTTCAGGAAATTTTTTTAATAATTTTTCATAAACATGATCTTTGCTTGAAAAATGAACTTCAAATTCTTCTTTGATATGTTCACCTAAAACCTCATTTAGCCTCATCATTCTTGAGTAATGGCCACTTCCCCAGGGATAGATGAATTCTCCTATTTTGAGCACAATGTGAAACCAAATATGCCGTTTAAATTCTCAATGATTTTCTAATGAATCTAAAATATCATGAACATTATTAGGGCCTATCTTAACCGTGATTGTTTTCTTTGTTTTAAGAGCATTTTCGACTTCCTTTTTTGAAAATAAAGGAATTTCTTCTTTTGTTATAATGATCATTTTTTCTATTTTTCTCATATTTCTTTCCAAACCTATCTCTTTTGCATCATCAAACAAGCTGTTATCAACTCCAGTTAGTGGAATGATAGGAATTTTCTTTTTACTAAACACTTGTTTTAATGAATTATCTATAAATTCTGAAGAAAAAATCAATGGAGATAATGCCAATGATACACGATTATTAGAATAATGCAACAAAATTTCTAGAATTGAATTGACATAGATCAAATAATTCCTAATTCCATTGGGGCTAATTTTTAACTGTAAGAATTCGAGTTCAATCTTATCATATAACATTCTTGGAATTATTTGATTGATTATCTTTGCAAGATTCATCAGTTCTGATTTTTGTCTATAACAAATAATGATCTTTGTATCATATCCCTGTTTGATTGTTTCAAAACAAGATACTGCTGAAATTTCATCATATATAGCACAAATTGTTTTCTCAGATTGAGATTGATATGGGATTCCACCATTACCTGTATCTGAGAAAATACAGATGTATGCATTATTTTTTGTTATGTATGTGTATAGTAATTTATCAAAATTTTCTTCTGTTCCTGGATGAGCTCCCAAATTTCTCTTCTTTTCAATAATATTTGATGTTGTAGCAATTTCTACATCTTTAGTTACAAATCCTTTTGATATTCCTTCTACTTTTACTATAAATTTTTCTCCTTTTAGCAATAAACTGCCACCAATGTTAGTGATTTCATTTACAATATTTTGAAAATCATTTCTTACTTGTCTTGCAATTGCTATTTTTTCAATTCCAAAAAGTAAATTGATAGTAGATGACGCAAAAACAGGATCATTTGCATCAATGAGAATTATATCGCCGTCCCGTTTTACAGATTTGAATTGTTGATTTTCTATTTTCAGGATTTTTTTGATGTTTGAAATTAGATTAGGGATTTTATTTTTTGAAAATATATTTGGAAAAACTATGACATATGATTTTTCATCCATATTTTCTATTTTGAATTATACTAGTTTATAATTTAGAAGAAAACTTTGGGCAATCAATATAAAACAAATAATCTTACATTTGTTGTGACAAAATTCACACAGGAACAAGTAGATGATTTAAACTCTAGAATTAAAACTACTGAAGAAGCGTTACAGTGGGTTTCAGATAATATTCATCCTAATGTTGCTAAAGCATCAAGTTTTGGTGCTGAAGACGCGGTAGTGATGGATATTATGCTAAAAATTAATCCCAAATTCAGATTTTTTACTCTTGATACAGGGCGATTACCACAAGAAACCTATGATATTATTGATGTTGTAAGTAAAAAATACAATATATCTATTGAAGTTCTATTTCCTGACACAAAAGAAGTTGAAGATATGGTTCGAAGTAAAGGAATGAATCTATTTTATGAAAGCATTGAAAATAGGAAATTATGCTGTGATATTCGTAAGGTTCATCCAATGAATAAAATGTTAAGTACATTGGATGGATGGATTACTGGATTAAGACGTGATCAGACCAAAAATCGTGAAAGTGTAAAAATCTTTCAATTAGATCATGGACATGGAGGAATTTTAAAAATTAATCCCATTGTTGATTGGACTTGGGATCAAATTCAAGAATATATTAAAAAAAATGATTTACCATACAACAGTCTTCTTGACAAAGGGTATCCAAGTATTGGATGTGAGCCATGTACTAGAGCAATAAAACCAGGAGAAAATATTCGAGCAGGTAGATGGTGGTGGGAACAGGATGGCAATAAAGAGTGTGGCCTTCATATAGACCCTTAGTAGAGGATTAACATGCCTGAAAACTCTATCAAACCACACGGTGGAATACTAGTAAACAGAATTACAAAATCTGATCCTACAGGATTATTCTCAATTACAATTAGTGAAGATGTTGCAAATGATGTTGAAAATATTGCAGATGGAATTTTTAGTCCTTTGGAAGGGTTCTTGGGACAACAAGACTTTGAAAGTGTTATTTCACGTGGAAGATTATCAAATGATTTAGCTTGGACTATTCCGATTGTACTTGATGTTGATAAAGAGACTGCTGAAAAAATGAAAGAAGCAGGAGATGTTCTATTACAAAATCCAGAAGGTATTGGAGTTGCAATATTACATGTAGATGAAACATTTACTTTTGATAAAGAAAAAGCAGCTCAAGGAGTCTATGGAACCAATGATTCATCACACCCTGGAGTTGCATATACAATGTCTATGAAAGATTATTTGGTTAGTGGAAAAATTGATTATATTCAAAGACCAAATGACACTGAAATTAGAAAAAATAGATTAACACCAACTCAAACACGAGAATCTTTTGCAAAAGCAGGTTGGAAGACTATTTCTGCATTTCAAACTAGAAATCCACCACATGTAGCACATGAAATGCTACAAAAAACATCAATTACAACTCGTGATGGAGTTTTTGTAAACCCTGTAATTGGTCAGAAAAAATCTGGTGATTTTGTAGATGAGGTAATTGTGAAATGTTATGAAACGATGATAAAATTATATTATCCTGAAAATAGATGTAAACTTGGAACATTACATACACAAATGAAGTATGCAGGTCCAAAAGAGGCAATTCATCATGCAATTATGAGACAAAATTATGGTTGTACTCATATTATTATTGGAAGAGATCATGCAGGTGTTGGAAAATTTTATGATCCAATGGCTGCACAAAAAATATTTGATGATTATCCAGAATTAGAAATTGCTCCTGTATTTTTCCCACCGTTTTTCTATTGTAGAAAATGTCTTACATATACAACTCCAAAAGCATGTCCACATGGAGATGATGTAAAAGAGCAAATTAGTGGAACTGCACTAAGAGAAATGATTCAGAACGGTAAGGCCCCATCTGAATTTATTCTAAGACCGGAAGTTGCACAAGTGATTTTGGATCATCCAAAACCATTTGTTGACTAGATTTTTATTCAATCATATTTGTCTTAATGTATGAAGTATCTCTTTGCAATAATTTTACTTGGAGGAATTTTTATTCCTACTGCATTTGCTCAAGAGACAAACAACCCGTCATTAATTATAAACACATTAGAAATTCCCTCAAATGAATTCAATACTATATTGCGTGAAGCACCGGTTAGAGTTTTAGATGATGTTCATGCAGTAAGTTGGCAAGTAACAATTGATAACAATCTACTATATGCAAATCCTAACGGAAATGCAGTATTACGACTATATGATCAAGAGAATCGTGATGAATTTATTGAAGTAGGTATGGGCCCCAAGCCTGACAACAAGTTTTGGGTGGCAGTTCAAACTCCAAAAGAAGGTTACATTGTAGTCCATAGAGATTTAGATAGAGGTTGGTATCCTGAAGCAAAATCCATCATATCTTATACTGATAGAGCAGGACTGACCGTAAATAATGGTGCTAGAATTGTAGTGACTAATTTAGACATAGGAAAATTTGCAATCCATTCTTACTCTGTTCATGGAATGGAAAGTTCAATTGATCCTCCTGCAGTAAATTCAGGAAGTATGATAATTGAATTTTTGTCTGGTGATCCCGCAAAAAACGTTTTTGCATTGTTTCCATTTTATGTTGCAGCTGGGATGGGAATTATTGTTGGCGTATTGTTTCTAACTAAGAAACGTTCTTAGATTTGTAAAATTTACAATCCTTTTTAATTTTACATACATCACACATTGGAGAGATTGGTTTGCAAATGTTCTGACCATACATTACAAAAGTATCGTTGATATCAATCCAGAATTTTTTTGGTATTTTTTTCATTAATTCTTGTTCTGTTTCTTCAGGGTTTTTTGTTTCAACCAATCCTAATCTATTTGAAATTCTATGAACATGAATGTCAACTGGAATTGCTGGTTTTTCAAATGCGTAAACTAGAACACAATTAGCAGTTTTTCTTCCAACACCGGGTAATTGTACCAATGTATCTAGATCTTCTGGTACTTTACCTTTGTATTTTTTATCAATAATTTCAGCAACTTCTATGATTCTTTTAGATTTTACATGAAAGAATCCAATTGATTTTATTATTTTCTCGACATCTTTGACTCTAGCTTTTGATAATTGTTTTGGATTTTTATAAATTGAAAATAATTTTTTAACTGCCTTTGTTGTAGCTTCATCTTTAGTTCTTGCAGATAATATAGTTCCAATTAAAATACTAAATGGACCTGTTTCTGCATCATGAAGATCTCTTAATGCAGTAATTCTTGGAGGTTTTACTGCATTCATTGTTTTTGTCATACCAGAAAGTATTTTTTGCATTTCCAATTGAAAAACTGCGTACAAGTATTATAACTGTAATAATAAATGAATTTTATTGGAATTAACTAAGGATGAAGAATCTGCATTAAAAGGTGAACAAGGAGAAATTTTACAGACTGCTTATAGAATTTTAGTTGCAACTGGTGAGGCAACTGATGCTGACAAACTAATACCCATAGAATGGGCTCATCTTTCAGGCGTAAATTACAATACCATTGGAGATGCAGGCGAAGAATTTCTATCACACATTAGTAAATATGCTCGAGTCAAAGTAAAAACTACTCTGAATCCTATGGGATTTGATATTGATAATGTAAAAAATTATGGATTAGATGAAAATTTTATCTCTAAGCAACTATCCATTAAAAAATCATATGAAACAATGGGAGTAATTCCTTCTTTTTCATGTATTCCTTATGAAATATTTGATATTCCACAAGATGGAACTCAAGTTGCATTTGCAGAAAGTAATGCTGCAATTCATGCAAATTCTTTTGATAATCTAAAGACAAACAAGGAAAGTGCATTTAGTGCTCTTGCTAGTGCAATTGTTGGAAAGAGTCCATATTCTTCATTGAGAAAAGAAGATAATCCAAATATTACAATTAGAATGAAAGTAGAAAATCCAAACGAATTGACATATGGAATGCTTGGTTTTTTTGCAGGAAAAATTGGCGATACGTCTGTAAATATTTCAGGCCTTGGAGAGATGGATAAACGACAAACAAAAGCAATGTGTGGTGGAATGGGAACTTCTGGAACTTGTGCTAAATTTATCTTTGGAGATGGAGAATCTGATTGCGAGAAAATAGACTTTGATGAAAAAGAGATGCAAAATGTTCATGATGAATTAAACACTACAGAAAAAGGTGACATTATAACACTTGGCAGTCCACAACTAGGATTAGATGAGATATCTGATCTTACTGCTAAACTAAAGGGTCGTTCTTTTCAGAAAAGATGTATGGTGTTTATGCCTAGAATAGTAAAAGAACAATCAACAAAAATTGGATATACTGCAGAACTTGAACGTGCAGGATGTGAAATTTTATCTGATTGTTGTACATGCTTATCTCCCTTGATAAGTAAAGACACTGTAGATGCAGTTACAACAAATAGTATCAAAGGTGCATTTTATCTCAAAAATTCTAATGGTGTAGGTGTAAATCTAAAATCACTATTACAAATAATTGAAGATGAGACAAGATGAAAGTTCTAGTTTCAGGAAAAGTAGAAGGAATTGTTTTGAAATCTGATGATCCAATTAATTTTTTAGGAACTGTTGACAAAAAAACTGGAATTATTAGTGACAAAAACCATGAATTATATCAAAAATCAATTAAAAATACCGTACTTGTTTTTCCATCAGGTGTAGGAAGTAGTGTCGGCGCATATACAATTTATTCAATAAAATCTAATGAAGCAGCACCAATTGCAATGATTTGTAAAAAAGCAGATCTTACAGTAGCTACTGGATGTGCATTAGCAAACATTCCCATGATTACTGTAAGCGATGGAGAATTTAGATCAATTAAAAACGGAATGCAGATTTCTTTTGATGCTGAATCTAATCAAATTCATTATCAATAATATTTTGATTTTGTGAATCTCCTAAACCCACTGTAATAATTTGACTTTTACCTGGAGGTAATGCTCTGACAAATTCATCAATGTTTATTTTTCTTGTAATATCTTCAAATAATTTAGAAAATTCTATTCGAATTTTTTTAGCACATTCTGCCATTTCTAATCCATGCGGTTCAATTATTGCATAGCAAAGAGAATTTTTTTTGATTGGTTCAGGGGGCCCACATGTTAAGACATAATCATCATCAATTGGTATAATTCCAACAGCTAATCGAAGTGTATCTGATTTGATAAAATTTCTTTGTCCTTCTATAGTAAATGATCCTTTTGGTAGAAATTCTCCACTGGGTGCTGATTTTTTTACTTGCTCAGGGTGAACCCAATAAGCACTTACACCATACATCCCTTCTCTCCATGCTCTACTAAAACAAACTGTTGCATGAGCAATTTCATTCATACTAGTATCTGGTGCATTTTCTGCATTTTTCAAAATAAAAAATGGAGAACCAAAAATATCACCATGAAATATCTTATCATCTTTATCTAAATGTTTTCTAATTACTGCAGAGTTCGATGCAGCATCTCTTCCACCTATTGTAAGATATCCATCTGTTGTAAAGAACCACCTATATCTTTCGTACCAATTCTTTTTTCTAATTTCTGTAACTACAAAAAGATCTTTCTCAGCTTCTGTCTTACTTTGAAATTTTTCCAATTTTTTTTCTGTTTTCTCTTTAACTGCTTGAATTGAAGATATCGCACCTGATTGTTTTTTTGCTTCATTAAATAATATCGAAGCAATTGATTGAAGTGGAGACTGTGTATTTATTTTTATTTTTTCATCTTGAACTACAATCAATGATATTCCTTTCTCATTAACTAATTTTGCATTATTTTTTGCTAAAATTTCTTGGGATTTATTATCCTCAATTGAGATTATTCCTTTTGACACCATTTCAAAAAGAGAATTTGCCACATTTGTAATATTTTTTGATCTTTCTTTTACCATCTCAATGGCTTTTTCTTGCTCAGAAATTTGTGTTTGTAATTCTTTAATTTTTTTATCTGAACCACTTGTTTGAACAGATTTTCCTTTTTCAACTATGTTTTCAGTAAAGACAGTATCTAACCCTTCAATGAAACTATTTACTTGTGTTATCTCACCTTCTAGTTTTCCCAATTTCAAAGGAAGAACTTCAGTTTTTTCATTTCTAATTATAACTGCATCATGATTTCCTGATACTACATCTGAGATAATTTTTTTTACAGTTTCAAAAATTTTTTTTGTCTCTTCTTGAGATAGCAAATTTCCAATTTTTTTCCGGTCGATTTCTGCAATTTCAAATACAGCTTCAACATATTTTTTTGGCAGTCCCAAAGTTCTACCAAACCATTTTGCTGCAACCAAATCCGTTGTTTTGAGTTCATCAAAATCTGATTCTTTCAAATTAAAAATATCTAGTCCGCTATTTGGTGGTTGGACATATTCCAAACCCACACTTAATTTTCTATGCCTTACATCTATAGAATGCTGTAATGCAAGAATCTTCATTTCATTATTACAGAGTAAAATATTCCCGTCTCCAAAAAATTCCCCCACTAAAACAAACTCTTTTCCAAATCCCTCAAAAGTAAAATATGCAATTCTTTCTGCACCTATTTGTTCAATTTTTTTTAATTTTAGTCGAAGCAGATCACTTCGTAATCTTTTGAGTAATCTGTTAGGCTCCATCTGATCAATTTTCACTGCAGTTAACCATACGCCAGAAGTTGAAATCATCATGAATAGATCATCTTTTTCTGTATGATGAAGTTTGAAGAGAATACTATCTTTTGTAATGCCATAAATATTGCTGATATAGTATCCTTGAACTTGTTCAGAAATTTTATCAACTAAATACCGTAGTTCTATTCCTGCTAATGCCATGAACATCATGATTTTTGTCTAAAATTATACTCTTGCTTTGATATGCTCATACTTTGACCAAAGATATTAAACATAGTTTGTCTGAGTCACGCTAGAAAATCACTTGGCAAAATTCAAAAAGAAAAAATCTGAACCTACGGTAGATCCAAATGATTCAAAAAAAGAATCAGTTGAAGATATTCCTGTAGATACTCCTGAAATAGAAAAATCAGAGCCAGTACCTGATACACCATCAGGAGAACCACCAGTAAGTATTGCTGAGAAAAGTGAAAAAGATAGAAAATTAAACAAATTATTTTGGATGCGTGTTGCTTTGGCTATAATAGCAGGAACTGCAGCTACTTTCATCTTTGAAGATATTGAAGGCGAAGACCGAAGATGGGCATCAATTGGATTTATGATTGTGATATTTTTTGGTACAGTAATTGTTGCAAAAGGAATGAAAATGCAATTACCATCATCTGATAGAAAAAAAGTTGTTACACAAGCTATTGGTAGCTATGTTTTCCTGTACTTGTTTTCATGGATTGTAAGTTATACATTAACCCATTTAGAAACAGTAACTAATGGAATCAATATTTAGTGTATATTTTAAAAAATGGTTATAGCATATGTGGAAATTTAAAACGCCTGGCATTCCTGATGAAGAATTTGAAAGAGCAGAAAAAATCCCAATCACTAAAGAAGAGATAAGAGTTGTTCAAATTAGTAAAGCCAGACTAAAACCAGGACAAATTGTTTATGACATTGGATGTGGTAGTGGTTCTATTTCTATTGAAGCTGCTTTACAAATTGAATCATCAGGCAAAGTATTAGCAATTGATTATGATGAAAATGCTATAGAATTAACTAGAAAAAATATTCAGAAATTTGGTTTGTCAAATATTTTAGTAATTCATGGTAATGCTAAAGAAAAAATTCAAGAACTTGAAGAAGCAGACACTATTTTCATTGGAGGTACAGGTAGAGATACCAAAGAGATATTGGAGTTATCTGAAAATAAACTTAAATCTGGAGGTAGAATTGTAATTGGTATTATACTAATTGAAACACTTTATTCTGTTTTGAAAACATTAGAAAAATTACAGTTTGAATCTGTTGATATCACTCAAGTGACCATATCAAAGAGCAGAAAAACTAGTACAGGAACAATGATGCTTGCAAGAAATCCTGTAACTATCATATCTGCTACCAAAATTTAATCTAGATTTTTAATTAGGAAGAAAATTATACATTGCATGCCTGGTTTAGTTGGAATAGGAGTAGGTCCTGGAGATGTTGATCTACTAACTGTAAAAGCTGTAAAGGCAATCCAGAATGCTGATATCATAATGTGTCCTGCTTCAAAGGAAAACAGACCTAGTATCGCATTTGGCGTTGTTTCACCAATTATTGACAAATCAAAAAATCAAGAAATTGTAAAACTGATCTTTCCAATGACCAAAGACAAAGATATTCTAGAAGCAACATGGAAAAAAAATGCCAAAATAATGGCAGAAACTGTATTGACTGGAAAAAATGTTGTATATCTTACTGTGGGTGATCCTTTCTTGTATAGTACATGGATCTATATGCATAAAGATCTGGCAGAAAATTACCCTGATATGAACATCAGTGTTATCCCTGGTATTGTTTCCATGTTTACATTTGCATCTAAAGTTGGAGTAAGTATAGCTGAAGGTGCAGAAAAAGTTGCTATCATTCCATCTTGTTATGATTTATCAAGCGTTAAAGAGATTGCAAAAAATTCGGAATCAATGATATTTCTAAAAGATGGAAGGTATTTTGATAAAGTAATTGAAGTTCTAAAAGAATCTGGATTTCCTGATAATTCTATTTTTGCAATTGGACAAGATTTAGGAACAGAAAATGAAATTATTAAAAAAATGACTCTAGGTGAAGTAAATGACAAGACATTAACAACAAAGTATTTTTCAATCCTGGTGGTAAAACGTGTCTAAAGTATTTTTTGTTGGATGTGGTCCTGGTGATCCTGAACTAATTACAGTTAAAGCTAAAAAATTAATTCAAAAAGCAGACATTGTTGTATATTCTGGATCATTAATTCCTGATCTAATTTTGAAGCTATGTAAAAAAGGGAAATTATATGATGCTGCTAAATTAGTTAGAGAAGAAATTTTTGATCTGTTATACAAAAATGCAAAAAAAGACAAGCTAGTTGTCAGGTTACATGATGGAGATCCCTCAATTTATGGTGCAATCAAAGAGCAAATTGATAATCTTGAAAAAAAAGGAATAAAATCTGTAGTTGTTCCTGGTGTTACTGCATTTTTAGCCTCAGCAGCTGCCCTTGGAATGCAATTAACACTTCCTGGTGTCACTCAAACAATAATTGTAACAAGAGCAGAATCTAGAACCAAAGTTCCAAAACGTGAAAAAATTTCAGAGCTTGCAAAACATAAAGCAACATTGATTTTTTATCTTAGTGTACAACTCATCTCTAAATTGGTTACTGAAGCAATTGAAGGAGGTTATAAAAAATCAACCCCTGTTGCAGTAGTTTATAGAGCAAGCTGGCCTGATCAAAAAATTATCAAAAGTACGTTAGGAGATATTACTAAAAAAATTAAAGAAGAAAAAATTACTCGTACTGCAATTGTAATTATTAGTGATGTAATAGATCCTGAAACTTATGAATACTCTAAATTATATGACAAAAAATTTAGTCATGGTTATAGAAAAGCTAAAAAGATAAAAAATTAACTTTATTTTTAATTCTTATTTTATCTAATTTATTTTGAAATATTTCTATATCACCTGATGCAAAAATCTTTAATGAATTTTTTTTTGATTGTTTATTTTTAATTAGTAGTAAAATTTTTCTTGCTACATTTTCTGATGGATCTATAAAATTTATTTTTGGAAATTGTTTTTTTAGTAATGAATTTAAAAATGGTAAATGTGTACTGGAAAGTGTAATGGTGTCTATATTATTTTGAAATAATATATCACTAAGAACATTTTTAATAATTTTTTGACAAAATTTTTTATTTGAAATAAATTTTCCAGATTCTACCAATTCAACAAGTCCTGATCCATTAATTTTAAAAATATTGATTTTTTTTGAAAAGTTATTTTTTTTAATATGTTGTATCAAACCTTTACTATTAATTGCACTTTTTGTTGCAAGAATTCCAATTTGTTTTGTTTTAGATATTCTTGCAGCTTCTTTTAATGGCGGTTTTACATCAATTATTCTCTTTGTTGTTATATTCAGCATTAAACTAGGTGTATTTGATGCGACAACTATGATGTCTGGAGAAAATTTTTCTTCTAAAAGTTTGATTGATTTTTGAATAATTTTAGATATCTGAGCCTGAGATTTGTTTCCATATGGATAATTTTGTTGGTCTGCAAAATAGATGATCTCTGACTGTGATACTTTCTGGATTGCTTTAATTATTGATAATGAGCCTAGACCTGAATCAAAAATTGCAATTTTAGCCATAATTTTTCTTAAAATTTGAGAGTAATGTTTGTTAGCTAAATTTAATCTAAAACTGATCTAAATTTACACCGTTGATTAAGACTAAATTTCTAAACTCTTCATCATGCCAAACTTCGATAAGACTTGGGCTCATCAGGAGACCCAAAGTGTAACTGGCAAACTACGCGATGCAGTAAAGCCTGAAGGTGCATTAAAACCACGAATTCAACAAGCGGTAAACAAACTACAAGTCCAAATCTCAAAAATGGACTCTATGTTAGGTAAACTGCACGAAAGAGATGCGCAACTCTTTCAGAGAGTCGTGACCGCAATGCAGCAACATGATACTAGCACAAGTAGAGTTTTGTCTAACGAATTAGCTGAAATTCGTAAAGTTACAAAGATGCTCGGCAACGCAAGAATGTCATTAGAACAAGTTCAACTAAGACTGACAACTATTCATGATCTTGGTGATGCTATGGTGGCAATTGGACCAGCAATGTCTACAATGAAGGGATTGAAGTCATCGCTAGGAAGATTCATGCCAGAAGCTGATTCAGAATTGAACAGTATGACCCAGACACTAAACGGACTTATGATGGATTCACTTGCAGGAGACTCATTTAGTATGGAGTCTGCCGCTTCAAGTGAAGAAACTGAAAAGATTCTTCAAGAAGCATCTGCAGTAGCTGAGCAACAGATAGGAGATAAATTCCCATCTGTACCATCTTCAACTGGACTTTCGTCAGGAACCTCTACTTCTACCTTTGAGTAGCTGGAAAAGACGTTAGTCAGTTCTTTTTATTTTAAATATTCAAAATACTGGTATTTTTCTATAATATTAAATTATAACAATAGATAACAAAGATATTAAAAGAATAATTCCTAAATGAAATTCTGGTACAGTTTTATCAAGAGATATTATTTCTCCCCATTTTTCAGTTGAATGAATTTTTTGTTTTCCATCTAAAATCTGTTTAGGCCAAGTATAAACACTGAATCATGATCTAAAATATAGACATAAAAAATTATTCTAGTAATTTTTCTTTAAATGTATATTTTTTATTAAGTATAAAATTTCCAAATGCTCCAGTCATAACTGCTAAGATTAATGACAAATAATAAGGCATATTTTGTGTTTCTGTAAGATAAAATACCATTCCTAATTGTATAACTGCACCTAGTGTACTAAATGTTGCAAATTTTGAAAATTGAACTACTGTTTTTTTCTTTGAAAAATCTTTATCTTCAAATGTCCAAAATTTGTTTAAAATAAAATTGCTGGATATTGAGGAAGCAATACCAAATAAATTTGCATGAATATACCAAACATCAGGAATTCCGGTTACTATTAAAAATGATGATAAAAGATTCACCAGAAGGCCTGTTGCACCAATTGTATAGAATCTAGCAGCCTTTGAAACAAAATTTGTATATTTTTTATTATTGGTTTTTACGTTTTTGCCAAATCTGTATAGTTTCCATATTGATTTGATATAATCTAGTATAATTTGCGAATCAAGCTTACTCTGACCAATTTTTCGATCAGTAAACGTGTAAGGTATTTCCATAATTTTCACATTCTTTGTTTTAACTAACATTTCAAGGAGTATTTTATATCCAAGAAGATCAAATTTTGAATTTTTTAAAATATTTTTTTTAAATGCAAAAAATCCTGACATTGGATCCTTTGGTTCAATATTTAGGAATAATTTTGCGATCTTTGTTGCAATTTTGCTAATCATTTTTCTAGATATAGTCCAATCTTTTATTTGACCACCTTTGACATATCTGGAAGCAATTACAATATCACAATGTGATTTTTTCAAACTTTCAATCATTTTAGGAATAATTTGTGGAGGATGTGAATGATCCGCATCCATTACAATAATGGTTTCACCTTTTGCCTCTTGAATTCCATTAAAAATAGCAGAGCTTAATCCTGTTTTTGCAGTTCTATGAATTATATCTATGGTATGATTTGTAATTTTTTTAAAATTTTTAATGTATTCTTCTACAATTCTTCCAGTACCATCAGGAGAATTATCATCTACGACAATCGTTTCGGAAATAATATTTTTAGGTATTGAATTTTTAATTTGTTTTAGAATTTCAATTATGTTATTAGATTCGTTATAAGTTGGAATAATGATTGAAACTTTTGGATTTTTAATTTGATATTCCATGAAGGATGAAAATTGACAAATCTTATTAATTTACCTTTGTTTAATAATAAAGAAAAAGTATTGGATTTACCTATGGTAGGGAAATATCACATATTACAGTTAGTTGATCTGCACTGTTCAATTGAATTCCACTACTAGTTGATGTAAAGTTCTGTGCTGCAAATAATATATCTACTATTCCATTATTAATAATGAATGCACCAAAAACAAGTGCTGATTGATCATATGTGAATGTACATTGGAGTCAGAAGATGTGTTAATCCAACATGCAGATGTATCAGAAGATACTGTTGTGAAAATAAAATACAGGTATCATTCTGATACTGTTACGATATCATCCAACGAATAATAAATTCAAGATATCAATTTCTGTTTTATGGATATGCTATTGATTGGATAACTTCAGAGGCTAATTCTGAAATGTTAATTCTTTTCTGTTCCATGGAATCCCTCATACGAATTGTTACTGTTTTGTCTTCTAGTGTTTGGTGATCAACTGTAATTGCAAAAGGCGAACCGATTTCATCCAGTCTTCTATATCTTCTACCTATAGCACCAGAGTGATCCAAAAATGCATCACATTTTCTTTTTAGTTGAAGATAAATCTCATCTGTTTTTTCTTTCAATCCATCTTTTTTGACCAGCGATAAAATTCCAATATGAACTGGAGACAAGTATGGTTTTAAGGCTAAAACTATTCTATCATGTTCTTTGTCATCTTTTAAACAATGCTCTAATATTGTGTACAAACTCCTGTCAATTCCCATCGAAATTTCAAATACATGAGGCAAAATTTTGTCATCTCCATCCATAATTTCGAACTTTTGCTTGCTCTTTTTTCCATGACTGGACAAATCATAGTCAGATCTATAATTACAGGCAACTAGTTCAAGCCATCCAATTGTGGTTTCTACCTCAAAATCAAATGCAACTTCGGCATAGAATGCCTTTTCTTTGTCACCGAGTTTCCTGAATCTACTTTTTGTAATGTCAATTCCAGTTTTTTCGTAAAATTCAGTCAAGATTCCCAAGTAGTATGCAACAAACTTGTTTGGAACAACACCTGATTCTACTGCCTCTTTGCATGTCATGGCGACAGGTTCTGCATCTGTTTGAACTCTAATGGTAACATCTTGAATCTCTGAAAACTTTTCCATCTCAGTCAATTTGTTTGGATTGCAAAATACTTCAATTTCTGCCTGATAAAACTCTCTTAATCGAAGTAGACTCTGTCTTGGAGCTATCTCGTTTCTGAAACTCTTACCTACTTGAGCAATTCCCAGAG
>Ga0224506_10000708_pt1 | contig 26408 bp, 24 predicted proteins | sample SF_Jan12_sed_USG_2_FD_169108 | JGI IMG/M metagenome (GOLD analysis project Ga0224506, IMG submission 169108) | Sediment microbial communities from San Francisco Bay, California, United States - SF_Jan12_sed_USGS_8_1 | ecosystem: Environmental > Aquatic > Marine > Sediment | place: USA... | reverse complement strand
TCACGAGGGATTCGACGTTGGCGCTGTGCGGGATATCAGAGATCGGTTTCCCGGGGTAAAAATTCTTGCCCACCCTGAGTGTACACCGGGGCTGGTATCTGAGGTTGACTATGCCGGCGGCACCGAAGGCATGCTCAACTATGTAAAGAACTCCCCCGCGCATACCTTCATGCTGGTAACCGAGTGTGGAATCACCGACCGCTTCAAAAGTGAATTCCTCGATAAGGAAATCGTCGGTACCTGCATCCTTTGCCCCTACATGAAGGAAATCCAGCTTGACGACGTGCTCAAGGCGCTGAAAGAGCCGACGCCCGAGCAACGCGTCGAAATACCACCGGTCATCGCGGCGCGCGCGAAACAAAGCCTGGACAGAATGTTCGAACTGGAGAAGAAAGGAAAAGCGCTGCAGGTAGAACAGGGCAGGGGCGCTCTGCCCTGGACAACATAAACTATCGCGCGATAACCGCTAGCCTCCCTATTCAAAGCATCACTATTGAAAGAACCCTCTGAGGTAATCAAGAAAACTTTTACCCCTCCTTGACTCTAAAAAAGAGATACCTCCATCTGAAAAGTAATCCTGACGCCGACTCCCGTCAAGGAATAAGGTTTTATCCCCATCCTCACATGAGCCTGATGTGGTTGTATCTTCGGAATGAATCATAGCAGTGTTTATATATTTGCCAGACAACGTTGCCTGTCATATGTTTTTTAAAAAGAGGTAATCGTGAAAGAGACCTGGCAAGGACACCGTAAAAATATTAATTTCCGGCTCCGGCCAAGTCTCAGAAGAGCAAGCGCTCTTGAGTTAATTTATAGAATAGCCATGTCGCGAAGTAAATAGAATTTTGTGTGAAAGTGACAAGTATTGACGTAGATCAATTTTTATCAAATTTCCTTATAATTATTTGGTTCTCTATTATCACTCAATATTCTGAACCTGCTCCCGCATCTGCTCAATTAACACTTTAAGGTCGACCGACCATTGCGTTGTAGTGGCATCCTGCGATTTGGAAGCCAATGTATTCGCCTCCCGATTTAACTCCTGCATCAAAAAGTCCAGTCGACGACCGACTGCTTCCTTACGTTTAAGCACGTTTTCGACTTCGGCAATATGCGTATCAAGACGGTCCAGCTCTTCGTCAACGTCGAGCTTTTGAGCAAGTATTGCCAGTTCCTGTTCGAGGCGCCCCTCATTGCTGCCTTCGGCCCACTTTTGCATTTTTTCGTTCAGATTAGATTTCCATTTTTCGTGCATGGCGGTAACCATCTCCGGTCTGTGTACACGCAGTTCACTGACGATTTCGCTAATCTGGCTACATCGACTCGAAATCAATTCACCCAGTGCCTGACCTTCTCCTTCCCTTGATTCCACCAACTGCGCCAGCGCCGACTGCAAACTGGTTATCGCCAGATCGATTAACGGTGCCATATCTTTTTCGGTGTCAACGATAACGCCTGGCCAGCTCAGAATATCGGCCACCGATAACTTACTACCCTCGTGGACAATATTAAGCACTTCCTGTTCGACATGTCGCAGGCTACGAACCAGCCCCTGGTTCAGTTGAATGTCGCCCACGCTGCTTTGATCGAGTTTATACCGAAGGCTGATATCAACCTTACCGCGGGTCAGATATTTAGCTATCTGCTTACGTATCTCGGGTTCCAGCCCCTTGAATTCCTCGGGTAGTTTAAGGCCAGGCTCCAGATAGCGGTGATTAACTGAGCGGATTTCCCAGGTCACCGAGCCGGTTTCACAACTTTCCTGCACACGGGCGAATGCCGTCATACTTCTGAGCACGTTTCTATTCTCCTGCTTTTTTCATCCAGTAAACCTTCGATGTACCGATAAGATTACTCTTCGAAGTCGACAGGCATCATAGCTCATTTGATCTCAGCATGCATAAAGACAAATCAATAATGCATGGAATTCATCTGGCTCTTTATAAGTCTCGACCCGTATAATCCCTCTCTTTTTATCAGGAAGTCTATATGAGACCAAGCAGCCGAGCCGCCGACCAACTAAGATCTATCAAACTCACTCGAAATTTCACCAAACACGCCGAAGGTTCGGTGCTGATTGAATGCGGTGACACTCGAGTGATTTGCACCGCCTCGATAGAAAACTCGGTTCCCGGATTCCTGCGCGGCAAAGGTAGCGGCTGGGTAACCGCCGAATACGGTATGTTGCCTCGCTCGACCGGCAGTCGTATGCGCCGGGAAGCCAATGCGGGTAAACAAGGCGGCCGGACACTTGAGATTCAACGTCTCATCGGCAGAGCATTACGCGCCTGCATAGACACCAAACTACTGGGCGAACGCACCATTACTATCGACTGCGATGTCATTCAGGCCGATGGTGGAACCCGTACCGCTTCGATATCGGGGGCCTGGGTCGCGCTCGCCGATGCAATCGATACCCTGCTCGAAAAAGGCGCATTGAAGAAAAGCCCTGTTCATTGTCAGATAGCAGCCATCTCGGTTGGCATTTACGAGGGTGAAGCCGTGCTCGACCTTGACTATGCCGAAGACAGTCAGGCAGATACCGATATGAATGTGATCATGAATAATCAGGGCGGTTTTATCGAAGTACAGGGCACCGCCGAAGCAGCCGCTTTTTCCGAACAGGAGCTAACCAGTATGCTGGCACTGGCGAAAAAGGGTACTGCGGAGATTTTCGAACTGCAAAGCGAAGCCAGATCATCGTGAACAAACTGGTACTGGCATCGGGTAATGCAGGGAAGCTGAGAGAGCTCTCGGCCTTGCTCGAAGACTTCGGCTACGAAGTACACCCGCAATCCGAGTTCAATGTCATAGAACCGGAAGAGACCGGCACTACCTTCGTCGAGAACGCGATAATCAAGGCACGCAACGCCGCCCAACATACCGGCTTGCCAGCGCTTGCGGACGATTCGGGTATTGTAGTCGATGCCCTGCAAGGCGCTCCCGGTGTTTACAGCGCCCGATTTGCTGGAGTAAACGCAAACGACGAAGCCAATAATGCCCTGCTGGTCGAGAAGCTGAGATCAGTTCCCGCCGAGTTGCGTACTGCCCACTACCAGGCGGTGATTGTCTTTATGCGCCATGCCGGAGATCCTTCACCGATCATCTGCGAGGGGAGCTGGGAAGGCCTGATTCAGCTCGAAGCCGAAGGCGAAGGCGGTTTTGGCTACGATCCGTATTTTTATCTGCCAACGCTGGGTTGCACCAGTGCTCAGCTCAGCGCCGAAGAAAAAAATCGGCTGAGCCACCGGGGACAGGCTTTACAACAATTGAGAACTCGACTCAGCGATGGCATTTAGCAGCAATCCCCCCCTCGGGCTCTACATCCACCTGCCCTGGTGCGAGAAAAAATGCCCCTATTGCGATTTCAACTCCCACCAGGCCAGTGATCTTCCGGAGCAGGAATATATAAAGGCCCTGCTACACGATCTGGAGCAGGATTTACCGCTGATATGGGGCCGTAGCATCGAGAGTATTTTTATCGGCGGCGGTACACCGTCATTGTTTTCAGGCACCGCCATTGAGCAGCTGTTTTCCGGCCTGCGCGCCTTATTGAAACTAAATCCCGGCATCGAAATCACCATGGAGTCGAATCCCGGTAGTGCCGACACTACGAATTTCCAGGCCTATCGAGAAAGCGGCGTGAACCGGCTATCGATTGGTGTGCAGAGTTTTAACGACGAGTTTTTAACCTCGCTTGGCCGGGTTCACAGCTCAGAGCTTGCTTTGCAGGCATTTGAGGCTGCAAGGGCAGCCGGTTTCGACAATATCAATATCGACTTAATGTACGGTTTACCTGCGCAATCACTGAAGCAGACCCTGGCCGATGTTCAGCAGGCAATAGACCTTGGTGTCGAGCATATCTCCCACTACCAGCTTACGATTGAACCCAACACGCTATTTCACCATGCGCCACCTGCACAAATGCCCGACGACGATCTGAGCTGGGAGCAGCAATGCCAGAGCCAGTCCATGCTTGCCAAAGCCGGATATCAGCAATACGAAATATCTGCCTATAGTCGAGTAAATAGACAATGCCAGCACAACCTCAACTACTGGCATTTTGGTGACTACCTCGGCATCGGTGCCGGTGCACACGGTAAAATTACCCTGGGAGGAGAAAACCGGGTAATACGTCGCGTTCGGCAACGGCAACCCCAGGCTTACTTACAAAATGAGGGCCGCGATACAATCGTCAGCGAAAAAGAACTCGATACTGCAGACCTGGTGTTCGAGTTTATGCTCAATAGCTTAAGACTCAACCAGGGGTTCGAGTCAAAGCTATTTTCCGAAAATACCGGATTATCACTAAACGAAGTGTTACCAACGTTACAGGCCGCTAGCGAAAAAGGATTAATCGATATCGGTCCTACCGGTATTTGTCCGACTGCCCGGGGATTTCGATTCCTGAATGACCTTCAATCTATGTTCCTGGAACATACATCACCTCAAAATCAAGCTTTTTTCAGCTCAGACAAAGAATTTATGCACAGCTAGAATAAACCATTATATTTTGTCAATAGAATTTCTAAAAAAAATCGATTATTTTTTATTGATTACCTAAGTAACTGATATATTTGAATATTTTAGAATTGATCAAAAAATGACACATCTAACAAAACACTAGTGTTTGCAAGGCTTTCAGCACTTGTCCCTTGCTTTACTCACAGACTTATCCACAGATTCTGTGGATAACCGCAATGCCCTTACAACTTCAAGGTTTTATTACAAAATGGTTACAAGTTACCTTAAGTTTCACCTCTAAATTGAGTAAAAAAAGAGATAGTAGTCGAAGCAATAAACAGGCATCACCTGCCCACCCCAATCTTCCCCATATAAGCCGCCTTCATCGCCCCCTCAAATTCTTCATTCGAGTCGTATTTAAACCCAAGCACCGGTTCCCACAACTCGGCATTTTCCATGCACAGGTAGAAAAACACGTCGCGCTGCCAATTGTCATCAAAGCACTCGTAAAGGTGCGAAAACATTTCCAGCTTGGTATCATCGGGATAAGACTTCTTTCCCGCTGCATCAACCATTGGCATTTTCAATATCTGACCCGGAATTGCCTGCTTACGAATCTCGCGTAGTACCGGTTTAATAAATGTCAGAGTCCCCATCGATACCAGTGCAACTTCTTCGGGTCTGAAATCCTGCATCAGTGTCTCGACGACGGTGCCATAGTCGCGCTGCCAGTTCTCGTAATGTACCATCGGATGAAAATGAAAACCGACTACATATCCGGCATCGGCCACTTTTCGCGCCGCTGCCAGTCGCTTCTCCAGTGTCGCAGTACCGTGTTCCTCGTGACGAATAATCGTCGGTGTATTAAGCGACCAGGTACAGATGATATTTCTGCCCACACGGTCTCTCGATCGAAGTAAATGACTGACATTGGCCGATTTGGTTTTGAGTTCGATGATGACATTCGGGTTGTCGTTGGCGAACTCGATGAGCGCATCGAGTACACCGTGACTGTTACCCCACATTAGCGAGTCGGAGGATTGCCCAGTTCCTATATGATAGGTTTTTTGCGGATCAAGCTGGAGCGCTTTGAGTTTATCGGCGAAGCCTTTATCAAAGGTGATCTTCTTGCCATCGAAAAAGCTTTGAATACTGCAATAACTGCATCCGTAACCGCAATTATCTACCGCATCAAGGGTTTGCAGATTACAGCACAGTGTACGCGGCGAAGCGACCGGGCAACGCCCCAGACCAAGATCGGGTTTAAGCAGGCTGGCGGGCTGCGCCGCTGCGCTGACCTTGCAGGCATCGCTGTCTTCGGCGTACTGGTTCAGGCGGTTTTGATAATCTTCGCGAATCGCGCGCAATTGTGTCATGACCTGTTGTTTGCGTACCTTACCCCCTGCTCCAGGATTATCGACAGGCCAGAGATCGACTATCGACGGCCCACCCCACATCTGGAAATCGAGTGCTATTTCGCAGGCCTGCCGACAATCCTGCATCGACAGACGTAGCGATTGAGCCTGTTGATACAGGAATTCCTGTAAATTAGGGGTAAGCAATCGAAACATCGACTGCTCTTTAATGGTGGACTCAAAATTGTTGTGGCTCATGCCCTTGATCGGTTGTTATCGTAATAATCAGGCTACATAATAGCCCAGTATTTGAGCCGACCCTACCAGTGCCTGGCTAAATACAGGTCTGGATTCCACCCTATGTCGATGAAACCGGCTTCGAACACAAAAAACACTTGCACTTTCGCCGCTAAAAGGTCAAAATTCGCGCCCTTTAAAACCCTAGGCATCAGGCTGAACCATGAAAGAAGGTATTCACCCCGAATATAGAGACGTTGTATTTCAGGACATTTCATCTGAATTCGCGATTCTGACACGCTCTACCGTACCAACCCGGGAAACCATCAAATGGGAAGACGGTAACGAGTACCCATTACTGAAGCTTGAAATTTCGAGCCAGTCGCACCCGTTCTACACTGGTAAGCAGCACATTCTGCAAACCGCCAAGCAGGTCGACAAGTTCCGTCAGCGTTACGGCAAGTAAAAGCTATACAGAATTTCCGAAAGAGGGTGCCAATGGCACCCTTTTTTTTGCCTCACTGAAAAATGCCGTTACAATAAAGCCATGACTCGGTCGCTCTGTTACTACAGCTTTTTTATTATCACAATATTCGTTTCGGGTTGCGCCATTAACCCCGTGAGCGGCAAGAGCGATTTTGTCACTATTAGCGAATCAGAGGAAGTTGTCCAGGGCGCTAAATATCACCAGTCGATCATCGAACGATACGGCATTTACGATAATCCTGAGTTACAGGCCTACGTGAATCGGCTCGGACAGGCACTCGCAGCGGAAAGCCACCGCTCGCATTTGAACTTTCACTTCACGGTACTCGACTCCCCTGAGATAAACGCCTTTGCCCTGCCCGGCGGCTATGTTTATATCACCCGCGGCATCATGGCTTACTTAAACTCAGAGGCCGAACTCGCCGGTGTTCTCGGGCACGAAATTGGTCATGTCACCGCACGACATTCGGTGCGCCAGCAATCTGGGCAATTTGCATCGAGCCTGCTCAATGTTTTGGTCGCAGCCACCACGGGTAGTCAATCATTAGGCCAGCTTAGTAGTCAGCTCAGTACTGGAATAGTCCGTGGTTACGGCCGCAAGCACGAACTCGAGGCCGACAAACTTGGTGCTGAATACCTACATAGAGTCGGCTACAATCCAGACTCGATGCTTGAGGTGATTGCGGTACTAAAAAATCAGGAGTTATACGAAAGGGCCCTGGCTAAAAAACAAAACCGGCAACCTAATATTTATCACGGGGTTTTTTCGACCCACCCCAAAAACGACCAACGACTGAAAACCGTTGTGGGTGCAGCGAAAAAATTGTCTGTAAAAAAATACCGCAGCAATAACGAGACAGTTTATCTAAAGACGATCGAAGGCATGACCTGGGGACAAAACATCGAACAGGGCATCGTGGTCAATAACCGGTTCATGCACCCCACCCTGGCGATTTCGATCCAGTTCCCTGAAAAATGGCAGGTGAGCAATACTCCGCAAGCTCTTGTTGCTCGCGACCACGAAGGTGGCGCCATGGTGCAAATTTTACCAGTTACGATCGAACCGAAGGAAAGCATGACGGGCCTGTTAAAACGCCAGACCAACAACAATAAGCTAGCGGTTATCGATCAAAAATATGGTGCCAGCGCCGTTACCCAGGTGAGTATCGGTAATACAAAGCAGCCTGCACGGTTAAGTGCAATCAAAGTCGATAATAACCAGGCTTTGTTGATAATCGGCACCAGCAAAAAGGATGCATTTAAAACCTTAGATACACAGTTTTTGAAAATCAACCAAAGCTTCTCCCGACTCAGCGCAAAGGAGACTACATCCATTACCTCACCTGTACTCACGGTCATACAGACAGGCAAAGGTGATAGCTTCCAGTCTCTGGCCAAATCAAGCCCGATAAATTATGAAGCCGAAAGTATACTCAGGTTACTCAACGGCGCTTTTCCGGATGGTCACCTGGTTGCGGGCCAGCGTTTGAAAATCATAAAGAATGTTAAAAATTAGATTTTTTTCACAAAAATATCTGTGAATTCTGTTAACGTCGCAGGATAAACCTGCATTATTGAAAACCATAAGAGGTAGTTGTGTCTCAATATCCGATCACCCGTAAACGTCGCATGCGACGAGACGATTTTTCTCGTCGGCTAATGCGTGAAAACCAGCTCACAACCGATGACTTTATTTACCCGATGTTTGTACTAGATGGCGAGCAGCAACGCCAGTCGGTGGATTCTATGCCGGGTATTGAACGGCTCAGCATCGACCTACTCGTCGAAGAAGCCAGAACTATTCATCAACTGGGTATTCCAGCAATAGCCCTGTTTCCCGTGGTCGAAAGCGAGGGCAAAAGCGACAATGCCGAAGAGGCCTGGAACCCGCAGGGGCTGGTGCAACGAACGGTTCGTGCCCTAAAATCCGCCCTGCCCGACCTCGGTGTTATTACCGATGTAGCGCTTGACCCTTATACCAGCCATGGTCAGGATGGCTTGCTTGATAAAGACGGTTATGTCACCAATGACCGCACCGTCGAGGTGCTGGTAAAGCAGGCTTTATCGCACGCCGAGGCTGGCGTCGATATCGTCGCACCTTCGGACATGATGGATGGCCGTATCTATGCGATTAGAGAGGCTCTGGAGCGGGAAGGCTATGTCAATAAGCGCATCCTCGCTTACGCGGCCAAATACGCATCGAGTTTTTACGGCCCTTTTCGCGACGCCGTTGGCTCCTCCGGAAATCTTGCCGGTGGCAATAAGTATTCGTATCAAATGGATCCAGCCAATAGCAATGAAGCCCTGCACGAAGTAGCGCTCGATATCGATGAAGGTGCCGACATGGTGATGATAAAGCCAGGCATGCCTTACCTGGATATCGTGCAACGCATCAGTCAGGAACTACAGTTCCCAACCTTCGTTTATCAGGTCAGCGGCGAATACGCGATGATCAAAGCCGCTGGTGCAAACGGCTGGATCGACGAGAAAGCCTGTGCGCTAGAAGCATTGCTATCCATGAAGCGTGCGGGGGCTGATGGCATCCTGACTTATTTCGCAAAATCTGCAGCGATCTGGCTACAGGAGTAAAAGTGAACAAGGAAGTCAGCACTCCAAATCGCTACGCTGTTGTTGGCAACCCGGTTAGCCACAGCCTCTCACCCCGAATTCACCAGGCTTTTGCCAGACAGGCACGCATCGACTTAAGCTATGAAGCGATAGAGTTACCCGAAGCCGGATTTGCCAAAGGTATCGAGAATTTACAGTCACAGGAATTTAAGGGGCTTAATGTCACGGTACCGTTCAAGCAGCAGGCCTGGCTATTATGCGACCGAAAAAGTCCTCGTGCCAATGATGCACGCGCGGTCAATACTCTCATACTTCTTTCTGATGGAACGATAGCTGGCGATAATACCGATGGCGTCGGCCTCACCCGCGACCTGGTTAATAATCATCGCGCGTTGATTAAACGGAGGAAGGTTTTAGTGCTGGGTGCTGGTGGCGCAGTGCGCGGCGTATTACCCTCGTTACTGGCACTCAGCCCGGAAAACCTCACCGTCGCCAACCGCACACTGGAGAAAGCCGAGCAACTAGCCAAAGATTTTCAGAATATTGGTGAAGTCACTAGCTGTGCTTACGATGGACTCGGACGCGAGAAATTTGACCTGATTATTAATGGCACGTCTGCTGGATTGACCCACGAGATCCCCCCGGTTCCTGATACGGTACTGGGGGTTAATTCGATCTGTTATGACATGATGTACAACATCACTGGTAATACTGCCTTCGTCGACTGGGCGATAAATCGAGGTGCCTCAAGTTCGATCGATGGACTCGGCATGCTGGTAGAGCAAGCCGCCGAATCATTTTTTATCTGGCACGGTGTCCCCGTCGATACTGCCGAAGTGATCGCCTCCCTGCGAGGACAGAAATAAAAACGAAGCGCGATCATCGGGGGAATGAATCGCGCTTCGCCCTCCTCCTACCTGGTTGAATCTGGTACGGGTAACTTACTCAGCATAAAGGATCGCAGCGCAGAGGTATCGGTTCTTTTTATTATCGTCTTACGGGGGCTCAACGAGAGGATACCCCTGGCTGCGATCACCACCTGAACAAGTAGCAACCAGATGAAAAGTGAAAAGCTGCCAACACCATAGGTGACGGTCGTCACTTCGACTTCTTCGTAGTACAGTACTTCATCTCGACCCAGGTCTTCGAGCATGACGTCTTTACCAAGATTGTGATGATCGAGTATTTCACTAGCGACCATACCCGCATGATTAAGGCTGTAAATCTCCACCAGTACTGCGTAATAACCCGTGAAATACCCGTCTATCAGTTCGGTGGTTACTTCATAGGTATCACTGGCATTATTTTCAAAAATATTGAATAAGCCGGTGGTGTGATACTGAATCCAGGGGCCGCCTTCCCTACTGAGGTACAACTTGGCGTAAACTGTGGCTCCGTCATAATCAACGTCAACGTCAAAGCTCACATTAAGTGCATGATGAAAACCATCCCTATCCAGATCCGAAAGCAAGTCGACATCACCCTGGTAGATGGTGAAATACTGATCATAACGATTAGCGGTTCTGCTTAATGTGTCATCCTCGACAATACTGGTGTCAGAGGCAGTACTAGTCACCAGTTCCTGAGACTTCACTTCTTCTCTAAGTACGATACTGTCGTCTTCGACTAGCTTGCCGACGGATCGCGACACCAGGACTTCATCGCTTTGCGCGAAACCATTCAAACTAATTGCGCAAAGCAGTCCGGCAAAACCGATTCTTGTTGTGGTATTCATGGCATTCACCTTTTCGGCTTAATTAGTGACGGTAATTACGCTGGGTGTTGTACTGATATCCACTATGGCTGTGGCTATGCTTGCGCTGCTTACGGTACGAGCGATGGTAACTACCATGGTTGTTATAGCCGTAATAGCGCTTCTTTTCGTAGCGGTAAGTTTGGGTATTGTTAAGAAGCACCGAAGCAATCACACCCGCCGCCAGATAAGGCAGAATCGACTGACCTTCGTGATCAGCCCGTGCGGTTGTAGCGATCGAACCGGCGAGTATTAAAGCGGATAAGAGTGAAACTTTAATTCCTGTTTTTAAATTTAACATCACATTTGCCTCGTTGATTGAAGGAGTGACGCTAATTTAAACCTGACTCACTGAATGCTGGCTGAATCGGAATTAAGATCGGGAAAAGGAGATTTTTTTACTTTTTATGCTTTTGGGGGTAGGGCACAAAAAAGGCCGGAAAATCCGGCCTCTTTGTTAAACTTATGTCGCGATCAATTACAGCGCTTTAATCTGAGCATTCATACGGCTCTTATGGCGAGCGGCCTTATTGCGACTGATAATACCCTTGTTGGCAGAACTATCGAGTACAGGTACGACTTTCTTGTAGGCTGCCTCAGCGGCGGCCTTGTCGGCAGATGCAATCGCTGCGACCGTAGCCTTAAGATAGGTACGCATCATCGAGCGATGGCTCGCATTACGCTGACGGCGCTGTTCGGCCTGGTTTGCGCGTTTTTTTGCTGAAGCTGAGTTCGCCAAGGTTCACTCCCGGATAGGCTTAAAAAATCAGGCGCGCATTATCTGCACTGCGCGGGTTCATGTCAACCCGAAATACCCGTAAAATAACTAATAGTGTGGCGGTTTCGGTGCTAAAATTCGCCGCTTTTAGGATTAGCCTGCAAATAAGGTGCCCAGCTTAATCAAATCAACATTATCGGTCGGCTCGATGACGCTGCTTTCGCGCGTGCTGGGACTGGTTCGTGATATTTTTATTGCGCGCTATTTCCTGGCAGAAGCCACTGATGCCTTTTTCGTTGCCTTCAAGATACCCAACTTTTTCCGCCGCCTGTTTGCTGAAGGTGCATTCTCTCTAGCCTTTGTCCCAGTATTAACCGAGTATCGAAACCAGTATAGCGCGGACGACACCCGTGAATTGATCAACCGCGTAGCAGGTACTATGGGTGTAATTTTATTGATACTGGCCTGCCTCGGTGTTGTTGCCTCGCCACTACTCACCAGTATTTTTGCCGCGGGCTTTATCGATGAGCCACAGAAATTCAAACTTACCGCAGATCTGCTACGCATAACCTTCCCTTATATTTTGCTTATATCAATGACGATGATGGCTGCGGGTATATTGAACACCTGGAAACATTTTCTGGTTCCAGCGTTCACCCCGGTGTTACTAAATTTATCCATGATTAGCTGCGCTATCTGGCTAAGTCCACAACTCGACGTACCCATATTCGCACTAGCCTGGGGTGTTTTAATCGCTGGTGTTGTTCAATTGCTGTTTCAGTTACCCTTTCTCTATCGCGAAGGATTACTACCAAAGCCAGTCTGGGGCTGGAAACACAACGGTGTTCAGAAAATCCTTAAACTGATGATTCCTGCCATATTCGGTTCGTCGGTGGCGCAAATCAATATACTGCTGGACACCTTTATCGCGTCATTCCTCATCTCCGGTAGCGTCACCTGGTTATACTATTCTGAGCGCTTGTTGTGGCTACCGATGGGTGTATTCGGCGTTGCACTGGCCACGGTGGTTTTGCCCCATCTCTCCGAAGCACATTATAAAAAGGGCGCGACAAATTTCGGCCAAACCCTGCAATGGGCGATAAAACTGTCATTAATCATCGCCATACCCGCAGCAACTGGTCTATTTCTGCTCGCACAGCCAATCCTGTCGACACTATTTCAATACGGCGTTTTCTCGGGTAGCGATGCCTTGATGGCAGCACTTAGCCTGATGGCCTACAGTCTCGGCCTACCCGCGATGATTTTGACAAAGATTCTAGCGAATGGGTTTTATGCCCGACAGGATACCAAAACCCCTGTTCGCATAGGTATTCAGGCCATGTGTCTTAACATGTTATTGAATATTATTTTTGTATTGTGGATGTTAAAGACCGATTTTATCGCACCGCATGTCGGTCTCGCGCTAGCCAGCACTTTGGCCGCTTATTACAACGTAACAATGCTTGCACTAACGCTAAAGAAAGATACTATCCTGGAAAATCTCGGTACTTTAAGCCTTACCCTGGTAAAAATATTACTGGCCTGTGGTGCGATGTCCATTGTTCTGGTATTCCTGTTACCCGACGCCAATACCTGGGCCGACTGGCACTGGTTTGAACGAATATTCGAACTCTGTCGGGTAATCCTGCCTGCCATCTTGTGTTATGCGGCGATGCTCTGGATAATGGGGTTTCGGCGCCAGCACCTTAGCCCTTGATCGACTATCTTTAAGCATGCAACTCATTCGTGGACTCCATAACCTGACTCAACCCCTGCCCGATTGCGTAGTCACCATCGGCAATTTTGATGGCATCCACCTGGGGCATCAGCACGTACTTTCACAGTTGAAATCTGCGGCGAAACAACGCGACCTGTCGAGCACGGTAGTGATTTTTGAACCACAGCCGAATGAGTTCTTCGCGCCCGCAAAGGCACCTAAACGACTATCCCGATTTCGGGAAAAATTGAATTATCTCAAATCGCAGGATATTGATTATCTGTTCTGTTTGAAATTTGACCAGAGACTGGCCAACCTGGAGGCGAACGATTTTGTTAAAAGCATTCTGATCAACGGCCTGAATACGCATCACCTGGTGATTGGCGATGATTTTCGCTTTGGCAAAAACCGCCTGGGCGACTTTGAACTATTACGACAATGCGGCCGCGAATTAGGTTTCGATGTCGAAAACAGCGATACGCTGCTAGTCGATAACCACCGGGTCAGCAGCACACGTATTCGTGAATGCATCCAGCGGGACAACTTCAAGCTTGCCGAACAGCTTCTCGGAAGGCCTTATTCGCTCTCTGGAAAGGTCTCGCACGGCCAAAAACTCGGCCGGGAACTCGGATTTCCAACAATTAACATCAAAATGGGCGACAAAACCCTGATTGTTAAAGGAATATTTGCGGTCAGGGTGAAAGGTATAGATAATCGCCTGCTACAGGGCGTCGCCAGCATTGGCACGCGCCCTACGGTGAATGGCGTCGATACCATCCTCGAAGTTTTTATCCTGAATTTCGATCAGGATGTTTACGGTAATTGCGTAGAAGTCGAATTTCTGTACAAAATTCGAGATGAACTGAAATTTGACTCGCTGGAAGAATTAACCGTCCATATGAAAGACGACATCATCAAGGCCAAACATTATTTTGCAACCCAGCCTACAAGCGGAAATTGAGTGACTGATTACAAACATACCCTGAACCTGCCGGACACCGAATTCCCGATGCGCGGCAACCTCGCTAATCGCGAACCCGAGCGTCTGCAAAACTGGCAAGACAAAGACCTGTACCAGAAGATTCGCGATGCCCGTGTCGGTAAAAAGCGCTACGTCCTGCACGACGGCCCTCCTTACGCTAATGGCGATATCCATATTGGCCACGCGGTCAATAAAATCCTCAAGGACATGATCGTCAAATCGCGCACACTAAACGGCGAAGACGCTCCTTATGTGCCGGGCTGGGATTGTCACGGCCTGCCGATAGAACATCAGGTCGAAAAAAATATTGGCAAGGCCGGGGTTAAGGTCGAAGTTGACACCTTCCGCCAGGCCTGCCGTGACTACGCGCACAAGCAAATCGAAAACCAGAAGGTAGACTTTATCCGCCTCGGCGTCCTTGGTGACTGGGATCGCCCCTACCTGACCATGAACTACGACACCGAAGCTAACATCGTACGTTCACTCGGAAAAATAATAGAAAACGGCCATCTTCACAAGGGTGACAAGCCCGTGCACTGGTGCACCGATTGTGGCTCGGCATTGGCCGAGGCAGAAGTTGATTACAAAGACAAAGCATCACCCGCGATAGACGTTAAATTTCCGGTAGTCGATGAAGATGCTTTTTTTACAGCCCTTGATGGTGAGCGCGGCGAAGGGCCACTATCTGTGTTGATCTGGACCACCACGCCCTGGACCTTACCTGCCAACCTGGCCGTCTCCTTGAATCCTGGCTTTGATTATGTCGTTGTGCAAATCGATGGCGAACAGGTATTTCTCGCCGAAGACCTGCTCAAAGACGCGATGGCACGTTACGGTATCGGTGATTACAAAATCATTGCCCGGGGCAAGGGCGAAGCCCTCGACCGTCAACAATTACGCCACCCATTTTATGACCGCGAATCACTGGTTGTAATCGGCGATCACGTTACCCTCGAAGCAGGCACCGGTGCCGTGCATACCGCACCCGGCCACGGTCAGGACGACTTTGTCATTGGCAAAAAATATGGCCTGGAAGTTTATAACCCGGTTGGGGATAACGGCTGCTTCCTGCCCAATACCGAATTTTTCGCTGGAGAGCACGTCTTCAAGGCCAACGATCACGTCATCGAAGTTTTGAAAGAAAACAATACTTTGATGCATGTCGAGAAATTTGAGCATAGCTACCCGCATTGCTGGAGGCATAAAACGCCCATTATTTTTCGCGCCACACCACAGTGGTTTATCAGCATGGAGCAGGCCGGTTTACGTGACCTCGCCATGGCTGAAATCAAAAAAGTCCAGTGGGTGCCCAGTTGGGGGCAGGCGCGCATCGAAAGCATGATCGAAAATCGTCCCGACTGGTGTATTTCACGCCAGCGTTTCTGGGGTGTGCCGATCCCGCTATTTGTTCATAAAGAGACTCAGGAAATTCACCCGAGGACTGCCGAATTAATCGAAGAAGTTGCCAAACACATCGAAAAGACCGGCATCCAGGCCTGGTTTTCACTGAAGGCCGAGGACCTGCTCGGCGACGAAGCTGACCAATACAGCAAACTCAGCGATACCCTGGACGTCTGGTTTGATTCGGGCACGACTCATTTCAGTGTTTTGCAGCACGATGAATTTGATCGCTTCCATTTTCCGGCCGATATGTATCTGGAAGGTTCTGATCAGCACCGCGGCTGGTTCCACTCGTCACTACTTGCTTCCTGCGCCATGCACGGCCAGGCTCCCTACAAGCAGGTCCTCACGCATGGTTTCACGGTCGACGCCAAAGGTATGAAAATGTCAAAGTCGGTCGGCAACGTGGTGGCTCCTAACAAGGTGATGAAAACGCTTGGCGCCGATATTTTACGCCTCTGGGTAGCTTCGACGGACTACTCGGGCGAAATGTCGATCTCCGATGAAATTCTCAAACGTACGGCAGATTCCTATCGCCGAATCCGTAATACCTTGCGTTTTCTGCTGGCCAACATCAATGGCTTTGAACCAGCAGAACATCTGGTTGAAGCCGACCACCTGCTCGCACTGGATCGCTGGATAGTGGCCGAAACGCTAACGCTGCAAACCGAGCTGCAGAGACTTTACAACAGCTATCAATTCCACACTGCGGTGCAGAAAATTCACAACTTCTGCTCAGAAACACTGGGCGGCTTTTACCTCGACGTCATCAAGGATCGACAGTACACCACACAAACCGATTCGCTGGCCCGGCGCTCCTGCCAGACTGCGATGTACCATGTCATCGAAGCCATGACCCGCTGGATAACACCGATCTTAAGCTTCACCGCCGACGAGATCTGGGAAAACCTGCCGGGCGAACGCGAAGAACTGGGCGTATTTATCGCCGAATGGTATGACGGCTTATTCGCCTACGAAAACGCCGACATCAAGCCCGAAGTCTGGGAAGCACTGCAGCAGGTTCGTGCTGATGTAAGCAAGTCATTAGAAGTATTAAGACAGGAAGGCAATATTGGCTCAGGCCTCGATGCCGAGGTGACCATCTATGCCGATGCCAGCCTGATAGAGCAGCTTTCTATTTTCGGTGATGAATTACGCTTTGCCTTAATTACTTCAGAAGCCGTTCTTCAGCCGCTAGATAAAGGTTCATCCTTCGTCATTGAAGCGACTGCCAGTGAGCATGCCAAATGTGTCCGTTGCTGGCACCACCGCCCGGAAGTGGGTAGCGACGACAAGCATTCTGAACTTTGCGGGCGTTGTATCGAAAACGTCGATGGTGAAGGCGAGAAACGACAGTATGCCTGATACCCAACTCCGATGGTTGTGGATTACCCTGCTGATAGTCGGGCTCGACCAGGCCGCCAAGCTGATCGCTGAAGCACAGTTGCCTTTCCACCAGCAGGTCAATGTCATCCCCTATTTCGACTGGTATTTAACCTATAACACTGGAGCCGCCTTCAGTTTCCTGGCCGATGCCGGGGGCTGGCAACGCTGGTTTTTTGCCATTACGTCAGTCGTTATCAGCGCTATCATCGTGGTCTGGTTAAAAAAACTGGAGCGTGATGACAGGATCACCGCGATTTCTCTATGCCTGATTCTCGGCGGCGCCATCGGCAATTTAATCGACCGCATTTATCTCGGCTATGTCATCGACTATATCCAGATCTGGCTCGGCACTTACCCCTGGCCTGCTTTTAATGTCGCTGACGCAGCTATCAGCGTCGGAGCGGCTATTCTGATTCTCAGCAGTTTTATCAGCCCTCAGAATAACGAGAGCCCGGATAAATAAGCCATGCCAATGATTAACCGCGGCAGCCTGGTCACCCTGCAGTACTCGCTGGGCTTAACCGATGACTCGGTACTGGAAGATAATTTCGATGAAGAGCCGATGACCGTCCAGCTAGGCAGTGGCGAAATGGCCGAAGGACTCGAACTCGCCCTGCTAGGCCTGCGCGACGGAGACGAACAAACCATCGATATAGGCCCCGACATGGCCTTTGGCCCGATCGATGACACTCTGCTTCGAGCCATGCCCCGAGCCGATTTCGATCCAGCCCTCGAATTGCAGGAAGGACTGATCATAGAATTCTCTACAGCCGAAGGCGAAAGCCTTCCGGGCACTATTCTAGCCTTCGATGAAAATGAAGTTCGTATCGATTTGAACCATCCACTGGCAGGCCAGACAGTACGATTTCGCGTCAAAATTCTCGAAGTAGCAGAAAATTCTGATGCCCCGGTTATAATCTAATGCAGGTTCTCCTCGCCAACCCACGCGGTTTTTGTGCCGGAGTAGATCGCGCTATCGAAATCGTCGAGCGCGCTATACAGTTATTCGGAGCACCCATCTATGTACGCCACGAAGTCGTACATAATCGCTATGTGGTCAACGATCTGAGACAAAAAGGCGCCATATTTGTCGACGAACTCGATCAGGTTCCAGACCATAGTTACGTCATCTTCAGCGCTCACGGCGTCTCCAAGGCCGTACAGAATGAAGCCAGACGCCGCGAGCTCAAAGTATTCGACGCGACCTGCCCCCTGGTCACCAAAGTGCATCTGGAAGTCAGCCGTTATAGCCGCGAGGGTATAGAGACAGTCCTCATCGGTCACAAAGGCCATCCCGAAGTCGAAGGCACAATGGGGCAGTACGATAAGTCACAGGGCGGCGACATTTACCTGGTAGAATCACCCGCGGACGTCGAAAAGCTTAAAGTCAAAAACTCCGAAGAAGTTCGCTTCGTCACCCAGACAACTCTGTCGAAGGACGATACCGCACGCGTTATAGACGCGCTATATCAGCATTACCCACGCATACAGGGACCTAAAAAAGACGATATCTGCTACGCCACCCAGAATCGCCAGGATGCCGTCAAACAACTGGCACAGGATTGCGACTTAATTCTAGTGGTCGGCTCGAGAAATAGCTCGAATTCAAACCGCCTGCGCGAAATAGCTGAAAATAAAAAAATCGAAGGCTATCTGATCGACAGCGTCGACGATATCAAGCCTGAATGGCTGGCAGCCAAATCCTGCATCGGCGTTACTGCGGGTGCCTCGGCACCTGAACTACTGGTGCAGAATGTGATTGAATATTTACGTGAGAATGGAGTCGGCGAGGTTTCTTCGTTGGGTTTTACTGAGGATGTGGTTTTTTCTTTGCCAAAGGCTTTGCGGTAGGAAATAGTAACTTTCTACCCAACCCCTACACCGACAGCAATAAAGAGTTCATCGCTGCTCTCAACTTCCCGCCGGGAACCGGTTTGTTGAGCACAACATAGCCGCTTTCATCTGCCTGCTTGATGCGCTCCGGGCTGGTATCACCGGTTACAATAATCGCGGGGATTGTACTGTCCTGGTAAAAATCCTGTATGGCATTAATTGCATCCACGCCGGTTTTGTGTTCCGGAAGCCGGTAATCAGTCAAAATCAAATCTGGTGGTATCGACTTCAACAATATCCGTTCAACACTATTTACCTCGCTTAATTCTTCGACTTCACAGCCCCATTGAGTCAGGAGTTGTCTCAATCCTTCTCTAATTTCCACTTCGTCTTCAACAATAACAACATATTTTCCGGCAATTTCATCGGAAGATGCCTGGGCTGAAAAATAAACTTGTGTGATATCTTCGATAGTCGCGCGGGGTAATTCAATCGAAAACACTGAGCCTTTTCCGCGTATTGTCTGCAGTGAGAGTTTTGACTCCAGTAGAGCGGCCAGTCTTTGCACAATCGCGAGCCCTAGCCCCAGCCCTTTGCTACGGTCACGGCTGTCATTATTCAATTGCTGGAATTCTTCAAATACGGTCTCTTTTTTGTCAGGGTCTATTCCTATTCCAGTATCGCAAACCGATATTACAGCCGACTCTGTACGTCTTCGGCAGCCCACCAGTATCTTGCCGTGTTCGGTATAACGAATGGCATTTGAAATCAGGTTTCGCAAAATACGTTCGACCAGTTGCCTGTCACTGTTTAAGTGCAGAGAGCAAGGTACGAAACGTAACTCCAGTTGTTTTTCCCTGGCTATCGATTCGAATTCATCGGCCAGTAAATCGAATAGTTGTTGAACTTTAAAAGGCTTTATATCTACGTTGATAATACCGGCATCCAGCTTAGAAATATCGAGCAGAGAAATCAGCAGATTTTCCATTGCGGCGCCCGATTTTTTAATTTTCTCGATAATCTCCATCTGCGGCATGCCACGACTCTGGTCGTGGAGGATGTCGAGAAATAAACCCATAGCATGTAGTGGTTGACGCAGATCGTGACTGGCAGCCGCTAAAAACCGGGTTTTGGCGGCAACCGATTCTTCGAGCTTCACTGTTTTTCCCTGTAACTCTGATGTTTTTCGGGAAACCTTTTTCCTCAGTTGATAAGAGTTCCACATCAAAAATGCGATAATCAGAGTAAAACCCAGGGTGATTTTTGCCAACAGGAACCAGTCGATCCGCTCTTTTACGGGCGCCTGAATCCATCCAGCCACTGCGTTATTGATCTCATGACTGGTAATGCTTCCCAGTCCCTTGTTCAGAATGGAAATCACTTCCTGAGGAAGATCTTTGCGGGCAGCGATTTTCAGGCTATAGGTATAATCGAGCTTCAGTGCGACCTTTACCGTATCGAACCCCTTGTTTTCGATATAGTAGCGTCCGCTAATGCTATTGATAGCAAACAGATCAATTTCGCCATCACGTAACTGCTCAAAACCAGATGCCGTCGAGACCACCTCGACATAATCAGGCTGCGGAAGGCTGTTTTGTATATAGCTACCGAGGCCACTGCTTTTGACTATACCTATTTTCTTCCCTGCCAGATCATGATGGGCATCCAGATATACAGCCGTGTCAGAAAACCGAGTTAGCAGGACAGCCGGATAAGAGTAAATATCGTTGTGGGTAAAATCGAGGTACTGTTTTCTCTCTTCGGTTACGGTAATGGCGCTGAAGAAATCCGCCTCACCATTTTTCACCAGATCGACGGATTCGGCCCAGGTAGATGTGTTAACTACCTTAATGTTTAGCCCGGTGTTCGATTCAATAATCTTGATAATATCTGCGATGACACCCGTATGCTTCCCTTCTGGGCCTTTCCACTCGAAAGGGGCCCAGTCCGGATCATAAACCATTTTCAATGGCTGCTGAGTTTGTAGCCAGGCCTCCTCCCCGGAGTTTAATGAGGCCCAGAATTCCGAGTGAGTCTGGTCGGCGCTGGCAAGAAAAAGCGGAGTCGGGATAAAATAGCAAGCGAATAACAATGCCATTTTTTTCATATCTGGGTACATCATGCGGTAAACAGCAAAACAGGGAGTAAGTCGTCGTTAATTATACGTCTTTTCCGCAAGGGGCAGACCTTATAAAGGGATATTGCATGCCAGTCAGGAGGGATATGGGTAAGGCTTAGCCTTTAGCCAATTCAGTAAAATTCAATCAACCACCACAAAACCAATCCGAAACTCCACTCCGGGCTCACAGTTCACCACATCCACTTCTCCCCCCATTCCTGTCACCAACTGGTGCACCAGTGCCAATCCGATTCCTGTGCCAACTGTTTCCCGGGTTAGCTCATTCTCACTGCGATAAAACAGTTTAAAAATCTTCTTCATCTGATCTCTGACAATACCGGGGCCAAAATCGCGAACCGATATCTGTATCGATCCATCCTGCTGTTGATGAAAACCAATCTTTACTGTTTTCTCGTCGGCATTCGCTGAAAATTTAATCGCGTTATCGACCAGGTTAATCAATACCTGTGTAAGCCAGTCGGGGTCTATGTGTAGCTGTTTGGTTAGAGTCATTTCATCGGCATCCAGCATTAGTTTGAACCCGGCATTTTCCAGCTGCGAATCGAGTTTCGGCCGTAGCTCATTCAGCAGTTCTTCGATACCGACGACTTCGAGATTCGGTTTCTGTTCGTTTCGTGTCATGCGTGCGAGATGCAACACATTATTAATCAAGCGCGAGAGTCGTTCGCTTTCATGAAAGATAAAATCATAATAGGATTTCTTACGTTCCTCGTCAGCCCAACCTTCACGCAGCATTTCACCATACATGCGAATCGAGGTTAGAGGGGTCTTCAGTTCGTGGCTGACGGCGGAGACAAAATCCTGCTGCTGCCGGGCCAGACTGATTTGTCCGGCACCGAGTCGATATAGCATGAAAACACCGCCAATCAATACCAACGCCAGTATAAAGGCACTCCAGAGTATTATTTGTCCACCAGCACTGAGCGGTAAACGCGCCAGACTGAAAATAAGTTCCATATCGCTAAAAGGCGCTACCAGTCGTGTCTGGTAGAGGAGCTCCGAACCCTCGACAGGTGTCGATGAGCTATAATCTCTCGCCCGGGACGCAGCAATCAGTTTCACAACATTGCCCTGATGCGCCAGGATTAAATCGCTAACCGCTACCAGGGAGGATTCACGAAAAGCGCTGGCAACCAGGTCATCGACAAAGCTTTGTTGATCAAACAACAGACCCTGTACATAGCGATCACCACTATTCCAGACCCGCCTGAACAGAACGAAATGACCACTGTCGAGCAGGCTGAATTCGAGTGGATCGATTTCGCTTTCGAAGGTTCGGATTCGCAAGCGTTTATCTTTTAGTTTCTGCCTGCTTACCTGTTCGATTTTCTCTTTAGCCTGCTCGGCGACCTCGTACCGATCTTCGAGTTTTAAATCAGTAACTCTTCCGATCGATTTTTCTAACTTGCTTTCCGCTCTGGCTTTTTTACTCGGACTATTCAGGCTATCGAAAGCCGATATTCCCTGACGATCTTCTTCAACGGAAAATACAGCCGAACTCGACAGGCTCTGCAAAATTTCCTGTTCCAGTAATGGCTCGCTAGCAGCAATGGCTGGAGCACTGTCCTGTTTTTCCACCAGTCGATTTCGGCCGAGAATATCCCGCAGATTATTTTCCTGATCGATCCGCTGTTTCAATTCGTTATTATCAATGCCGTAATCAGAAGCATTGGAACCAGGTACTACAGGCGTCTGTAATTGCCCCTGGCTATCCACCTGGAAATAACCCAGTAAACCCGAAACCTCGGAGTCCGGTGGATATTGTGAAAGCGGTGATCGCTGCAAAAAAGCTGACTCTTGTCCCGCTGAAACATTGAGAAACTGATAGTCGCTAAAGGGCCGATTCTCTTCGCGTTCAATCAACTCCTCAAAGCGCGCATCGATGCGTAAACTGAGTTCACGTGCGAGTAGCTGATGCTGGTGAAAGGTTTCCCATTTCAGCTGGCCGTAGGCCTGATAAACCAGGATCGAAGTTGGCAACGCCAGCGCAATAAAAAACACCAGCAACAAAGCTTTTAAGCGGCCCGTGGTCATTCCGTCTTTACCAGTAATCGATAGCCCGCACCCCGCACGGTAATAATGGTATCCGGATTCGCTGCGTCAGTTTCTATCTTGCGGCGTAATTTGGCGATATGGATATCGACGGTCCGGGTTTCTATTTGCATATCACTGGCATAACCCCAGACCTTGACCAGCAATTCTTCGCGCGATACCGGCCGATCAGACTGACGAAACAGGTATTGCAGCACATCCATTTCGCGGCGCGTAAAAACCACATCTCTATCGATAATATTTAAATTTTCGGTATCAACCAGCAATCCATTTAATAAAGGTATTCGCCGCTGCTGTAACTCGCCGATACCCGCGCGCCGCAATACTGCCTGCACGCGTAACACCAGTTGCGATACCGAAAATGGTTTAGCCACATAATCATCAGCGCCCAGGGTCAGACCCTGGACGATGTCCTCATCGTTCGATTTGGCGGTAAGCATGATCACCGGTTGCTGCCTGTCCTGCTGTCGAATGGCTGCGCAAATGTCGAATCCGTTGATGCCCGGTAACATCACATCAAGCAGGATCATATCGTATAAACCACTTAGCGCTTTACCTAATCCTTCCTCACCGTTTTCGCTAGAGTCCACCTCAAAGCCGTGAAACACAAATACATCGATAAGACCTACGCGAATCGCGGTCTCGTCTTCAACTATGAGTATCCTGGGCTTCTCAGTCATGACTAAAGCCTATCATTCATTAAACCCGTCTATGTAAATTTTTTGTAAATCGGCAATTAGAAGTTTTACCAAACCCTGCCTACCTCCTGCTTCGATTGCCACCCACAATAGCTTTACCTTCAAATCACCCGAGAGGATAGCAAGATGGCATTAATCACCCGATTATCGCGTCTGTTCCAGGCCGATTTCCACGCGGTGCTCGACCGCATCGAAGAACCCGATATTCAGCTTAGACAGGCCGTCCGCGAAATGGAGTTCGATTTACAACAGGACGAACAGGCGCTCGCACTGCTGCAGCACGAACTCGAGCACTTATCCGCGTCCATTGAAGCATCAGCAACCAGGTTGACCGCCTTTGACGAAGAACTTGATATTTGTTTTAGCGCTAAAAAAGATGACCTGGCTCGTGACCTGATTCGCCGCAAACTGGAAGCCGAGGCAGCTCGGAGCAGTGCCGAAAAACGCTTTCTTAAAGTCACTGCCAGCAGCGAGAAACGACAGCATCGGATCGGCCAACATCGACAGCAGTTAGATAACATGCGGCAGAAACTGGACTTACTGGTCGATAACCATAACGACAAAAGTTTCTATGATAACGCTCGCTCTGCTGTTCGCAACGAAGACATCGAAATTGCCTTCCTGCGCGAAAAACAAAGGAGGTCGACATCATGAAAACACCAGGCATATTAAACAGTATTGTCTTCGCATTACTGGCCAGCCTCGCGGGTGGCGTTTCTGTAACTCTATTACCGATTATTGTCAGTGAAACCATCAGCGCCATGTTAATCATCGCCGGCCTGTCGCTGGCTTACCTGATCTTCCTGATAAAACAGGCTGAAAGGCGACGTGGTCGAGTGCTGGTTGTAACACTCTGGTTGGGCCTCGCCATCGGCGGCTGGTTACTCGGCGTCAGTCCGATCAGCCATATCCTGTTGCAACTGACGCTCATCTGGATTGTTCGCTCACTGTACTTCCATACATCGGTTCTGACCGCATTACTTGATCTGGTTTTAATCGTCATGGCAGCCAGTGCAGGTTTCTGGGCAGTCGTACAAACCGATAGCTTTATCGCAGCGGTCTGGTGCTTTTTCCTGGCTCAGTCATTGTTTGTATTAATCCCGGAATTTTCGCATCGAGGCAAACCTTCGTCGGGCTCAAACCCTGCCGAGGATCACTTCCAGAACGCACACCGTGTCGCAGAGGAAGCCGTTCGCCAACTCTCTGTCAACTAACCCATATTAGAGGAATCGTCATGAATACAAAATTCATCGCATTGGCACTCATAGCCACCACCGCAATCGGCATCGCCATTTTTCCATCGATACAATCGGCGAATGCCGTCACAACTAACAATACGGCAGTCGAAGTCGAGCAAAAGCATCGCATCGAAGTAGTCTTCGTACTCGATACCACCAGCAGCATGAGCGGACTCATCCAGGCCGCGAAAGAAAAAATCTGGTCGATCGCCAGCACCATGGCATCGGCGCAGCAAAACCCCGAGATTAAAATGGGTCTGGTCGCTTTCCGTGATCGTGGCGATGCTTACGTCACCAAAGTACTCGACCTGTCTGATGATCTCGACTCCATGTACGCGCAGCTCATGGACTTCAAGGCTCAGGGCGGCGGAGATGGTCCTGAGAGTGTCAATCAGGCACTCGATGACGCTATTAACCGGATTAGCTGGAGCCAGGATGACAGCGTATACAAAGTAGCCTTCCTCATCGGTGACGCACCACCGCACATGGACTATGCAGATGACGTTAAATATCCGGTCACGCTGGAAAGAGCCAAAAACAACGGCATCGTCGTCAACACCATACAGAGCGGCCGCAACGGCGGTACCACTCCTGTCTGGCAGAATATCGCACAACTCGGTTATGGCGAATATTTTCAGGTAGAAAATTCGGGCAATAGTATTGCTGTCAGCACACCTTTTGACAGGAAGCTATCCGAGCTCGCTGCCAGTCTCGAAGCAACTCGAATTTTTTACGGTGACGATAAACAACGCGAACGACAACGACGTAAAAACGAGGCCAGCAAAAAACTGCGTACAGAATTATCCGATGCAGCTTTGGCACGGCGATCTGCTTTTAACGCAACCGCCAGCGGCGAAGCCAACCTGCTCGGCGAAAGCGAACTGGTGGATGCCATCACCAGTGGCCGTATCGAACTCGACGATCTGGCCGAAGACGAAATGCCTGAGGACCTGAGAGCGATGGCCCCAGCAGAGCAGGAGATATACATCGTTGAGAAAGCTAAAAAACGAGACCAGATAAAAGCCGAAATAGAAAAACTCTCCGACTCTCGTAAACGTTATATCGCAGATCAAATTACCGCAGAAGTGGCCAAATCATCGCTGGATGAAAAAATATATAGCGCGGTGAAAGAACAGGCCAAAACTAAAGGTTTGATATACGAAAGTGACAGTGCCGAGTATTGATTCAACCTATATAAAACCGTAGGCGTAGGGGTGGGCCTCGTGCCCACCCTTATTCTGACGCATCCACCAATCCCTTCAACAACAAATCAATATCTGCTTTCCCATGCTCAGCCGACAAAGTAATTCGCAATCGCGCACTACCCACCGGCACCGTGGGCGGTCGAATAGCCGTCACCAGAAAACCCCGCTGCAAAAG
>Ga0224506_10000707_pt1 | contig 26429 bp, 21 predicted proteins | sample SF_Jan12_sed_USG_2_FD_169108 | JGI IMG/M metagenome (GOLD analysis project Ga0224506, IMG submission 169108) | Sediment microbial communities from San Francisco Bay, California, United States - SF_Jan12_sed_USGS_8_1 | ecosystem: Environmental > Aquatic > Marine > Sediment | place: USA... | reverse complement strand
AGAATCTTTACAAATTTTATTAAATGAAATAAATAGTAGCTATGTGAACCCGACAGAATACACAAAAAAAGTTTCCTTACAAACACACTCTATTGCTGTAGAATTTTGGGAAGGCACACAAATTATTTTATCTGTTGATATTGTTCCCGCATATATATACTCGACAAATGAATTTAGCCAAGATACTTATAAAGTTCCAGAGGTAATTAAAGAAAAAAATCATGCAAAAAGAAATGTTATGGGCTGGGATTCTTCTAATGCAGACTCTTGGATAAACTCTGACCCAAGAGGTTATATTAAAATAGCTACAGACGTAGGGTTAAATAATGACTTTAGAAAAACCGTAAAATCTGTGAAAAAATGGAAAGATAACTTACATTCTCAAAATGAATTTTTAAAACTCAAATCTTTTCACCTTGAACAAGTGGTGACAAAGATCTTTCAGCAGAATCCTGATATTGAAATTTTTGAAGCACTGTTTACATTCTTTGTTGATTTTCCAAACACGGTACTAATAGCAAACCAGATATCTGATAGAATTAATCCTGATAAATATATAGATGATTATACGGAAGACATAGAATCTGATGTTAAGGATTTATTAATACAATCAAGAAATGGCTTACTAATAAACTTAGAAGAAGTAAAGGATAGTGATTCAATTGAAGATATATTTGAACCTAGATTTCGTGAAAGAAAAAGTGATTCAGAGGAGTATCTATTTGATTACTGGATTCCAGTCTTGCTTGACCCTAAACATGAATCTTTTGATATTAGTGCCTGTATTACAGATAAACAAGGGTCTTTTGTGCGCTCATTGATGCGCATTGGTCACATAGACTCTGGTAGATACCTTAAATTTAAAAACCCCACCCTGGAAGGATGTACTTTTAAATGGAAGGTAAAAAATGACGATGGATGTGATGAGCCACGTGGAGAAATTACCAATAACCAAACGCTAAATGTCCCGGAAAATACAAAATTCAAAGGAGATCATTATGTTGAATGCTATGGAATTTATGATGGTGTTTGTGTCGCGAAATCTCGTCACAATATAAAAATATCTTCACAGGGGGGTTTTAAAATAAAATGATAAAGGATTTAGGTTTTATAAGAACGGCTCGCATGGCGAGCCGTTCTTATAAGCTACGTTGTACACATTGTGTGCAAACACATATATCGGGGGTGATTCCAATGGCTCACGCATGAGCCATTGGTTTTTTGTATCAAAATCATGGCGGAATAGGGGGTTGAGGTAAGCTAAAGACAATGATGTTATTCGCAGGAAAATAAATCTAGAAAGCGTTGAATTACTTCATTATTGACTTTTTTTACTAATATGATATATTTTTTTTGAATTAAAAAAGTAAGGCATGTTAGGAAGGATTCCATACAGAGTTTCTGTACGTCGCGGGCGTACTCCCGAAGAAGCAATAAATGCTACAGCAATGAGCAAGGATGTTGATTGGGGTGTAGTAAAAACCATTCCAAAGGGTGAAGGTAGAGAAGTTGATGTATTCTTCTTCAGTATTGAACAGAGTAAATGTGATAATAATTATTCCATTAGTGTTGATGCCTTGGAGCAAGAGTATGAAAAGCGCGGATTGAAACCTGATCCTTTTGCTTTGATGGCTGTAAACGAAGATGATTATTATTTTTCCTCTAGAAATCCTAATACTACATACTGGAGGGATGAAGATGGCAATGGGTGCTTTATCACATTTTACTGTTTTTTTGAGGGTCATTATGTAAAAGTTGGGAATACTAGTCGTTTGGTTGTTAATCTTATGACCTTTGCCGGTGTTCCTAAGTGAACCCTCTTTGTTGTTGGTTCCACGGTTTTACTGATTACTAATTATTATCTTGCCTTTTCTGCAGAATAAGAGCTTGGCCCTCACAATAGTCTTTGTGGGGGTTTTTTCTTACCCCTTGACCTTTTTTGGCATTCTGATAGAATATCGGACATTACACACGACTCTGTTATTCCCGCCAGGTCTGTATCTATTAACTAGTGTGTGCGCTTTAATTTATTAGATTCAACGCACAACAACTCCATTAAACCTCACCTTTCTTTTTCGGTGGGGCTTGGTGCGTCTGTTGGGTGACACATTTGCTATGGCAAAAAGCAATATCAAGCAAAAGACATTTGCAAAGTACAAAAAGCCATTGGTCAAAATGCCTAATCTGGTTGAAAACCAGCTCAAGTCATTTGAATGGTTCTTGCAAGAAGGTCTTAAAAAGACGATTTTGGAATTCGTTCCAATCACCGATTACGCAGAGTCGAAATTTGAAATGAACATCGACAAGCTTACGCTTGGCGAGCCAGAACATGGCGAATATTACTGCAAGGAAAACAAGCTCACCTATTCGGTGCCATTGGCGGCCGAAGTACGTTTATATAATAAAAAGCTTGACGACACGCAGACACAAGAGATTTTTATGACAGATATCCCTATGATGACCGATCATGGGACATTTATCATCAACGGTGCCGAGCGAGTTATCATCCCACAGTTGGCACGAAGCTACGGAATATTTTTCACGAGCAACGAAGTCAAAGGCAAGACTCATTTCGGAGCAAAAATAATCCCAGAACGTGGAGCTTGGGCTGAAATCGAAACTGAAAAAGACAACGCTATCTATGTAAAAATTGATAAAAAGCGTAAATTCCCCGTAACATCTTTGTTGCGTATTTTTGGTTTGGAAACAGATGCTGAAATATTAAAAACATTCAAGGGAACAGATGCCGAGTCTAATATACAGGCGACCATAGAAAAAGACGATGCAAAAACAGTTGACCAAGCATATTTGGAAATCTACAAACGTCTACGTGACGGGGAAATCGTATCGATTGAAAACGCGCGGGAATTCGTCGGATCTATTTTCTCTGTAGAACGTTATAACTTGTCAGAAGTTGGACGTTACCAATTCAACAAACGATTTGGTCAGGGGATTGCCAAAAAAGACTTGCAAAATATTTTGCTCACAAAAGAAGACATGATAAAAATCGTGTCTAATATTGGAACATTGAACGTTACCGAAGGTTCTGTCCCTGATGATATTGACCACTTGGGATTCCGTCGTGTACGTTTTGTTGGAGAAATGTTGTTGTTAAATGTCCGCAAAGGAATGATGCAAATTCGGCGTAACATCCAAGACAAAATGTCTACTATTGATAATGATACATTGTTACCCATCCAATTGGTAAACCAACGACCATTGCAGGCACGTGTCAAAGAATATTTTGCAACCAACCAGTTGTCAAAATTCATGGATCAGGAGAACGCATTGGCGGAAATCGAAGATTTGCGCACATTGTCAGCTCTTGGGCCCGGAGGACTATCACGCGAGCGTGCTGGATTCGAGGTTCGTGATGTTCACCCATCACACTATGGACGCGTGTGTCCTATTCACACCCCAGAAGGTCCAAACATTGGATTGATTTTGCGTTTGGCTGTGTATGCTCGTCCCAATCAATTTGGAATGATTGAAACACCTTATTCCAAGGTAGAAAAAGGTAAAATTACCAAAGAAATCGTATTTTTAAATGCACACGAAGAAATGAACTTGCCTATTGCTCACCAAGGAGTCAAATATGACGACAGCGGGAAACTGTTAGATGATTTGGTAGAAGCTCGCCTGCAAGGAGAACCAACACTGGTTCCTAGAAATGAAATTAAATATATTGATATTGCAACAAACCAAGCTTTTTCAGTCGCAACAAACTTGATTCCATTCCTGGAGCATGATGATGCTAACCGATCTCTGATGGGATCGAACATGCAAAAGCAAGCCACTCCGTGTATTGTGCCCATGGCACCACTGGTGGCTACAGGTATGGAGGAACAAGCAGCTCGTGATACAGGGCGTGTTGTTATTGCAGTCGAAGACGGAACGGTTACCGCTGTTGACGGACGTCACATCGTTATCAAAGGATCAAATGGCAAAGGCAAAGAGTATCATTTGGTTAACTTTAACCGTACTAACAATCACTCGATGTTCCACCAACGTCCCAATGTTTCAGTTGGTGACAAGGTAAAATCTGGTGATGTAATCGCCGATGCAACAATGACGGTTGGCGGACAGCTCGCTATCGGACAAAACATTTTGATGGCATTTATGTGTTGGAATGGTTTGAACTACGAGGATGCGATTATTATTTCAGAACGTCTGGTTAAAAACAGTATCTTTACATCTGTTCGTATCGATGAATACGAATGTGTAGTTCGTGATACTAAACTGGGGCCGGAAATGACAACTCATGATATTCCAAACGTAGGGGAATCTAAATTAAAAAACCTAGACGAAGAAGGTGTCGTGCGTATTGGTGCAGAATTGCACGAAGGCGACATTATGGTTGGTAAAATTACTCCAAAAGGAGAAACAGAATTAACACCCGAGGAACGACTATTGCGATCAATTTTCGGAGAAAAAGCTCGTGATGTAAAAGACACATCAATACGTCTTGGTCACGGTAAAACAGGTCGCGTAATTGGTATCAAGGTTTTCTCTCGTGAAAATGGACACCAATTGGAGTCAGGAATTTTGAAAAAAATCTATGTCGAAGTAGCACAAATGCGTAATATCCAGGTTGGAGACAAACTGGCTGGACGACATGGTAACAAGGGGGTTATCTCGACGGTTCTACCCGAAGAGGATATGCCTTATATGGAAGACGGAACACCAATCGATTTGATTTTGACACCGATGGGTGTACCCAGCCGTATGAACTTGGGGCAAATTTTGGAAATGCACTTGGGGTTGGCAGCGAATACACTGGGATACCAGGCTATCGTTCCTGCTTTCCAGGGAGCTACTCCGGACGAAATTCGCGCCGAATTAGACGAGGCGGGATTCTCCAAAGACGGTAAAGTAACATTGTTCGACGGGCGAACAGGTGAAAAAATCCACAGCCCTATTGCTGTTGGATACATGTACATGTTGAAACTTCATCACATGGTAGAAGACAAGATTCACGCCCGTTCAGTTGGGCCATATAGCTTGATTACCCAACAACCATTGGGTGGAAAATCTCAGGCTGGAGGACAGCGATTCGGAGAAATGGAAGTTTGGGCTCTCGAGGGATATGGGGCAGCTTATACCTTGCGCGAAATGCTTACCGTAAAATCTGATGATATTATGGGACGATCAAACGCATTCGATAGCATTATCAAAGGAAATAACGTTGAAAATCCAAACATACCAGCATCGTTCAAGGTGATGCTTAACTATTTGCGCGGATTAGGGCTTAACGTTGAAATCTCGGGAGTCGAACGAGAAGAACGATCATTTCGTAACTCATAATATTATCTATGAAAAATTCTAAAACATTTGATACCCAATACGATGTGTTTGACTCAATCAGACTGTCAATCGCGTCACCAGAACAAATCCGAGAATGGTCATACGGAGAAATCTTGAAACCAGAAACAATCAACTATCGTACTGGACGATCAGAACGCCAAGGGCTTTTTGATGAAAAAATATTTGGACCAGAAAAAGACTACGAATGTTATTGTAAAAAATATCGCGGAGTTAAATACAAGGGAATAGTTTGTGAAAAATGTGGTGTCGAATTGACTCGTAGCGTTGTTCGTCGTGAACGAATGGGACACATCGAACTAGCAAGCCCCGTTGTAAATATCTGGTATTTGCGAGCCGTTCCTTCAAAACTAAGCTCACTGTTGAACACACCTATTACTGCATTGGAGAAAGTTATCTATTTTGCTGGGTATATTATTACCAGCGTTGACTTGAACGAAAAGAAACGAATTCTAAAAGAAATTGAAACAGAATACAAAAACAAACTTAACTCTCTGAAAACAGACGAGGACAAAGAAAAACTAAAAGAACTATTTACTAAAACCAAAAAAGATGCCCAAAGCCTGAGCAATGGAACAATTTTGGACGAGGTAGATTATCACAAATTTTCAATTAAATTTGGTGCTATTTTCGAGGCTGGAATTGGTGCTGAAGCTATTGTAAAAATAGTAGAAAAAATTGATTTGAAAAAATTAATTGCAGAACTAGAAGAAAAAATTCAAACGGCAACAGCCGTAGAAAAGAAAAAAATGCAGAAACGATTGTCATTGGCTCGTGGAATGTTGCATGCAGGAATTCGTCCAGAATGGATGTTCATGCAGGCTATTCCAGTTATACCACCAGCATTGCGACCCATGGTTGCATTGGACGGAGGACGTCACGCAACATCAGATTTAAATGATTTGTATCGACGTGTTATTAACCGTAATAATCGTCTGAAGAAATTGTTAGCTATTGGTGCACCAGACGTTATTTTACGAAACGAAAAACGTATTCTACAAGAAGCCGTAGATGCTTTGATTGATAACAGTATCCGTAAAGCCGGAGGTCCAGCAATGAGCCAGGCTCAACGACGTCAATTGAAATCATTGTCTGATAACTTGAAATCAAAACAGGGTCTATTCCGTCAAAACTTGCTTGGAAAACGTGTTGATTATTCAGGACGTTCTGTGATTGTTATTGGTGCTACTTTGAAATTAGACCAATGTGGTTTGCCAAAAACTATGGCATTGGAACTGTTCCGTCCGTTTGTTATTTCAGGATTGATTGAGCGCGAATTAGCGTACAACATTCGCGGAGCAGGAAAATTGATAGAAGATAATGTTCCAGAAGTTTGGGAAATTCTAGAAGAAGTAATCGCAGATAAGCATGTTTTGCTAAACCGTGCGCCGACACTTCACCGACTATCTATTCAGGCTTTCCGACCAATCCTTATCGAGGGAAAGGCGATTCAGTTACACCCAATGGTTTGTGCCGCCTTTAACGCCGATTTTGATGGTGATCAAATGGCTGTTCACGTACCATTATCACACGAGGCCCAACGAGAAGCTCGAGAATTAATTTCATCAGCAAAAAACTTGTTGAAATCTCAGGATGGACGACCTACTGTTTCTCCTGCACAGGATATTGTGCTGGGTTGTTACTGGATGACAAAAACAACAGACGGAGAAAAAGGAGAGGGAAAAGTTTTCGCAAATACAAACGAAGCAATATTGTCATATGATTTTGGTAAAGTTTCATTGCGTGCTTCTATCAAAGTTGTTCCAGGTGAACACGATAAATATGCTCAGTTTGAAGGAAAGCCATTTGACACAACAGTTGGACGTTTGTTGTTCAACAGTGTGTTGCCAAACGATTTTCCATTTATTAACCAAGAAATGACAAAGAAACGACTGTCTTCGTTGATAGAAGATATCATTGCTCATTATGGTGTAGAGGCGACTCCAGAAATTTTGGACAAAATTAAAACTTTTGGTTTCAAATATGTAACAATTTCTGGGTCAACATTTGGTATGGATGATGTACGTATTCCAAAACAAAAACCAGCATTGGTAGCCGAAGGACGCAAAAAACAAGTAGAAATTGAATCACAATATCAAGAAGGTCTATTGTCTACAGAGGAACGCCACCAGAAAGTTATTGAAATTTGGAATGGTGTTAAATCAGAAATTACAGAATTGATTCCAGAGACTTTGGACACTCAGGGATCCGTGTTCAACATGGTTTATTCTGGTGCTCGTGGTTCAATCGGGCAAATGACACAGATGGCCGGAATGAAAGGATTGATTGTGAACACCGTTGGTCGCGAGATTGACTTCCCGATTATTCCTTCTTACAAAGAGGGTCTATCTGCGATTGAATATTTCGTTACTACTCATGGTGCTCGAAAAGGTTTGACCGATGTTGCCTTGAACACAGCGCGCGCGGGATATTTGACTCGTAAAATGATTGATGTCGCCCAAGACGTTATGATTAGCGAAGACGATTGTCAGACCAAAAATGGTTTGACCGTTAGCTCGGTTGATTTCTCTGGAGTTATCGTGCCTTTGGCCGATCAAATTTACGGACGTGTAATACACTCTACCGTGAAAGATTCAGAAGGAAATATTCTGGCCAAGAAAAACGACACTATTGACCGTATTCTTGCAAAGAAAATCGAAGACGCCGGAGTAGAAACCGTAGAAGTTCGTTCTCCTTTGAAATGTGAGACTACCCATGGTGTATGTCAAAGATGTTACGGTGTCGAGCTGGGACGTCGCGAATCTGTAAAACTAGGGGATGCTGTTGGAATTATTGCCGCACAATCTCTAGGTGAACCAGGAACACAGTTGACCTTGCGTTCATTCCACTCCGGAGGTGTTGCAGGTCTGGATATTACAACCGGTCTGCCACGTGTCGAGGAGGTATTCGAACGTCGTATTCCAAAAGTACAAGCCGCTATTGCAAAAGCAAACGGACTGGTTACAAATATTTTCGAAGAAGACGGAGAAAAGCATATTGAAATTGATTCAAAAGCTGTTGGAAAAACCAAGAAAGACAAAAAGGTTATATACAGTGTTGACCGACGTCTCGATGTATTTGCAAAAGTCGGAGACGAAGTTGTCTCGGGACAAATTCTAACTGATGGTTCTGCAGATATTGATGTTCTGAGCAAATTTGGAGGTCAAGCTGTTGCTCAGGAATATATTGTCACCGAAGTACAGCGTGTGTATGAACACCACAGTGCTTCTGTAAACCGAAAACACATCGAGATAATTGCGCGACAAATGTTCTCTCGCGTTAAAATCGAAGAGGTAGGAGATACAGATTTCTCTCCAGGTGACGTTGTGGAACGTATTGTATTTATTCAGGAAAACAAAGAGATAGAAAAAAACAACGGAATTTTAGCCACAGCAAATGCAATCGTTTTGGGAATTATTGATGTTTCGTTGTCAGCCAAGTCATGGCTGTCATCAGCATCATTCCAACACACGACTCGAACTTTGGTTGCAAACGCAGTCAAGGGGGGAGTCGACGAATTACGTGGTTTGAAAGAAAACGTTATTATCGGAAACTTGATTCCAGCCGGAACAGGATTGAATGATGATTACGTTGCTGATTTGCACCCAGAAAAAGAAGACTACGAGCGCCCAGAGTAATCTAAGACACGGCAACATCCTGTGAAAATTGAAATTTTCACAGGATGTTGCGTTTGATGATTGCCAGTTAGTCCGTATGTTACACTTGGTCCAATATGACAAACTCTTTTAGTGATGCAAAACAACAAATAAAAGACAGACTGTCAATCTTGGAGGTTGTTGGTCCTTATACAGAACTGAAACAATCAGGTAAGCACTGGAAAGGGAAATCACCGTTTACCAGCGAGCGCACACCATCGTTCTTTGTATCACCAGATAAAAATTTGTTCCATTGTTTTTCGACCGGAAAAGGAGGTGATATTTTCACATTCATCCAAGAGGTCGAGGGAATAGAATTCAAAGATGCTTTGAAAATGCTTGCTGAAAAAGCAGGTGTAGAATTAAAGCCCGTAAAACCCGAGGTTCGTGATGCGTACACATCGATGTATCGCGCACTCGACGAAGCTGCAAAATGGTATCATGTTCAATTGTTAAAAACAGCCGAACCAAAACAGTACCTTAAACAGCGGGGGATAGACGAAGCATCTGCTCGTGGGTTCCATGTTGGATTTGCTCCAGATACGTGGTCTGGATTGTATGACCATTTACACTCCAAGGGTATCAGTGACGAGCATATAATCGGAGCCGGACTGGCGATTGCTGGGAAACGCGGAATGATTGATCGTTTCCGTAGCAGGGTTATGTTTCCGATTTCGGACCCGCAAGGTCGCGTTGTTGGATTCTCGGGGAGGATTTTCATCTTTCCAAGCGAGGAAGCAAATCCCCCAGAACACAAGGTAAACACAGGTAAATACATAAACAGTCCCGAGGGACCTCTGTATGATAAATCACGTGTCTTGTATGGATTCGACCAGGCAAAGGGAACCTTGAAAAGCGCAGGATATTGTGTCGTTGTAGAAGGGCAAATGGATTTGGTCATGTCACATCAGTCAGGCATATCAAATACTGTTGCTTTGTCTGGGACTGCATTGTCTGACAATCAGCTGGGTCTGATTCAACGTTTTGTGGACACCGTAATTTTGGCATTCGATGCTGATTCGGCTGGAAACCGAGCAACCATTCAGTCAGCTCTGCGCGCAGTTGCTCGCGGTATGGAGGTTCGCGTTGCTGTTGTTCCGGACGGACAAGACCCTGCGGATATAATAGTTCGTGACCCAGCAGAATGGAAAAAACTCGTAGATTATGCTGATACTTATATTGCTTATCAGCTGGGTCAGATTTCTGGTTCTATTATAGAGATGACAAAGATAATTCACGAGTCTGTTTATCCTGTTGTCAGAGCCATGACCAACGTATTGTCTCGTGACGAAGCGCTAGAAAATGTTGCCCATAGAACAGGTCGTTCACACGAGTCTGTTCGCGAGGATTACATAGCTTGGTCAAAAACTTATACTGTTGACCCATCGCAAACATCCAAAGAAAATTTGTCTGTTTCCACTATTTCCAAGACAGCAGATATGTCTTTGCGAGATCACGTGGTTGGGTTATTGCATATAATAAATGCAGAAAACCAAGAAATTCCAAAAGACGTAATTATTCCAGAATGGGTAAAAGAAATTTCTGTAGCACCAGAAACCATATTACAATCAGAGATACTCTACCAAGATCTTAACGAGGGTCAGCGAATTGAATCTTTGGGGCTACTTGTCCAAAAAGAAACCCAAGAACGTCTCCAGGAACAACTGAATTCTGCCAGGTCTGCATTACGCACAGCAGAGGCGGAAAAAAACCAAGAGCGTGTGGTACACTATGCACAGAAATGTCAAGAGGTTATGAAGCAACTAGAAGAGCTTCGTTCTTAATTTTAAAAAATCTATGGCTATTCGAAAAAAACCTACAACAAAAAAACGTGTTTCTGTAAAAAAGAAGCCAACTAAAAAAGTGGCAAAGAAAGCCACAAAGAAAACGTCAGCAAAAGTTGCGACAAAAAAGAAAGCCGTAAAAAATACAAAAAAGACGGCAACAAAAAAGACAGCAAAAAAGGCGGTAAAAAAAGCGGCAAAGAAAGTCGCCAAAAAATCGCCATCTCGTAAAATCGCAAAAGGCAAAATGACAAAATCCCAACAGCGCACCGCTTTGGCAGATGAAATATTGAAAAAAGGGAAATCACGTGGGTATGTTACCTATGATGAAATTTTAAAAACATTCCCTGATATTGAAACAGACGTCATGTTTTTGGATAAATTATATGATGATTTCAGCACGGCTGGTGTTGATGTCCTCGAGGGAGGAAATTTCCTGAACCTTGATGCCGAAGAAGAAAAAGAATTTGCAGGTCGTAGATATTCTCGTACCGCGAGCCCGCATGATTCTATTCAGATGTATTTGCGTGAAATCGGACGCCACAGTTTGATCAAAGCCGCCCAAGAAAAAGAATTGGCGCAACGTATTGAACAGGGGGACGAAGAAGCCAAAAACTTGCTGGCAAAAGCCAACCTGCGCTTGGTTGTTTCTATTGCAAAAAAATATGCCAATCGTAGCCCTGATTTAACACTGCTTGATTTAATTCAAGAGGGAAACATCGGACTATTCAAAGCCGTCGAAAAATTCGACTGGACCAAGGGTTACAAATTTAGCACCTATGCGACGTGGTGGATTCGCCAATCAATCACGCGCGCACTAGCCGATCAATCACGAACCATTCGTATTCCTGTCCACATGGTGGAAACAATTTCAAAATACAAACAGGTTGTGCGGCGTCTGGCACAGGACTTGGGGCGTGATCCACTGCCCGAGGAAATTGCAACAGAGATGGATTTGGATGTGGAAAAAATCCACATGATTAAAAAAATTAATCAGGACATCCGTAGTCTCGAAGACACCATTGGTGGTGGAGACGACGATGATGCATCAACATTTGGTGAATTTATTGCCGATGAATCTGTTCCACGACCGGATGTCGAGGCATCTAAAAATATTTTAAATGACCAAATACGAGAAATTCTGGGAGACCTATCAGACAAAGAGCAGAAAATTATCGAAATGCGTTATGGTCTGGATAATGGTATCAGCCACACACTAGAAGAGGTGGGACGTGAATTCGGGGTGACTCGTGAACGTATTCGTCAAATCGAAGCCAAAGTCCACGAGAAAATCCGCATGAATGACAAGATCCGAAAACTGAGAGATTATTAAAACAAAAAAACTGCCTTCGGGCAGTTTTTTTGTTTACCACCATCCTCCTCCCCTACGCTGGGGAGGTGCCGAGGAACGAGGCGGAGGGGTATTAAACATCATCACTCGACCCCACGCGTCATTCTGTAATCCGCAGGATTCAGAATCCAGAAGATTCACTACTTTTCTTTTTTCTTAGCAAAAAAGAAACAAAAACCCAAGGCCTAGTACCTCACTCCTGCATCTTTTCAAAAACTTCCGTTCACTATTTTTCAGGGGGCGCTACGCTAGCCTGACTGAAAAATTAGAAACGTTCACTTTCGTTTTGAAGAGATGAGTCGTTCGGTAAGGGCCGAAAAGTGGTATGATGCACATTCTTTGACAAAAAACTTAAAAAATGATATAATGATAAGAGAGGTGTACTTTTAAAATGAACAAGAAAAAAGCGCATTTTAGGCAATTTTGCCAAAAAAATTTCTAAATTTAAACTGATGAAAAGAATAAACATCGGTGAAGTTACTGCGGGAAAACTCCTGGGGCTTCTCAAGGATCTGAAGGATAAGATGTCCGGAAAAGATCCAATAATTTCCTGGTCGGGGCTTATGCGTTTTATAAACCTATCCAAAGACCAGCAAAAGTTATTTGAACAAGGTAGAAATCCTTTTGTTCATCAGACTTTCAAAGTCTGGAAAACCATCAAGATTGGAACTGGGTTGAGTACAGCCGAAGGTTTTACCGATGCCATCCATAAACTTGGTGCCAAGGTTTCAGATTGGGCAAATGACATTATGAAGCAGAAAGCTTTTACTGTCGCCAAAGAAGAAACAGAGATAAACCTTGTGAAGGTTACTGTCAAAGAACTTGGTTTCAAAGAAGGGGCGACCTATGAGGATATATGTAATCGTGCCAAAGAACTTGGTTTAGAGTTATGTCCAGCCGAAGTTGCTCCACAATTGCGTTTGCAATACACTGACCAACCAAAAGGTGAATGGTTACGTATTGCAATGGAGCCCATAGTTGGCTCGGGCGGGTACTCCAACGTCTTTGAGGTTGCACACGATGACGATGACTTGTGGCTCAACTGGAACGTTGGCACGTCTGACTATTTCTGGCATTCTGACAATTGTTTTGTCTTCTGTCTTGTTTAATTATTTTATAACCAAGTTTTTAACCTCGAATCGTTTACGATTCGAGGTTTTTGTTTACACAATTTTTAAATTAAAAATATTACCATTCAACCCTTCGCGTCTTACCGGCCCTGAGCCGGGATCCAGGTGGATATGAATCAGGGTAAAAAATATTCCTGGATCCCTGGTCTCCGCCAGGGAAGATGGTGTGCAATACCAGGTGTTGCACAAAAATTATTGAAGTCCGACTTCAATAATTTGCGAAAAGTAATCCACATTCACAGCTTTTTCAATTCCGCTGTATAATAGTAATGTGTGATTGTGATAAGGGTCTGTTACCAGCTAACCCACTAAAACTATGACACATACATGTCACAAAAAAAGTTGGGGATCAGTTGTTGCGTGGACTTTGGTGGTTATTGGGGCTTTGAACTGGGGACTTGTCGGCATTGGAAACTTTGCTGGAGGGAACTGGAACATTGTCGATTTAATCACTGGTCGCGCCGATTGGTTAGCTAGTGTGATCTATATATTGGTCGCTCTATCAGCATTATGGCTCTTGTTCGCCAAGAAATGTTGCACAAGTCAATGTACTTGCGCGGTATCTCATGGCAAGGGAACATCGGGCCGTGCACAACATGATGATGATATGGGTGGCCAAATGATGGATCACTCACGGCACACACCGATGTAAACGTTGCATCGGGCAACAAGCCACCGACGGGTGGTTTTTTGCTACCCTCACTAGCACCTCCTCCCCTATGTAGGGGAGGTGCCGAGGAACGAGGCGGAGGGGTATCAAACATGACCACTCAAAACAGAATCAATACCCCTCAGTCTCACTATCGTTCGACAGCTCCCCTACATAGGGGAGCAGGACACCTTGAGCTTTGTGGCGAGAATCTTGAGTGGATATTAATTCATATCTGTGGTATAATAAAAAAACTATGCCACTTGGATATGCTATTTTTTTATACAGTTTTTTGTTTGTCACCTTGTATTTCCAGGTGTTTTTGTTAGTGTCGTTTGTTGAAAATTTCCTAGAGAAAAGAAACAAAAAAGAACCAAGCAAAGAAAACGAAATTTTGTCTTATTTCCCAACAGTGGCAGTTATTGTTCCTTGTTATAACGAAGAGGCAACAGTAGAGCGAACAATACAATCGCTATTGGATTCAGATTATCCATCCGAAAAATTATCTATTATCGCCGTGAACGACGGTAGCGCGGATGGAACCATGCAGATTTTGTCTGGGTTCAAATCTCATCCACAAATAACAATAATCAACCAGGAAAACGGAGGCAAGCACACTGCATTGAACGCCGGTATTTTATCTACTGATGCAGAAATTGTCGGATGTCTAGATGCCGATTCACGAGTCGCCGTAGACGCGCTGGCACAATCTGTAAAACATTTTGCCGATCCAACAATTCACGCGACGGTTCCTGTTATGATTTTGGAACGTCCAAATTCAATTATGCGTTGGTTGCAAAAAGTCGAATACGAAATAGCAATTTTTGTTCGAAAATCTTTGGGTGCGATAGATGCGATGTTTGTAGCGCCTGGTCCATTGTCACTGTTTCGACGAGAAGAAGTCTTTGGTGTTATTGGTTTATACAAAAAAGCCCACAACACCGAGGACTGCGAAATTGCATTGCGCATGCATGATCATGGATTACGTTTGGTTCATGCTGATGACGCGTTTGTTTATACATTTGGACCCAGCGGTCTGGTGGCTCTTTTCAAGCAACGTGTGCGTTGGGTCAGCGGAGGTTTAAATAATTTCTGGGATTACAGACGATTGTATTTTAACAAACGTGCAGGGAACTTGGGATTTTTGGTTTTGCCTTTTATGGTTATTTCAATAATGTTTTCAGTTTTGCTGTTCCCGTTTGTTGTTATTCAAATTTTACGCCCATTGATTGGTGTTGTTGATAGATTGTCAGTCGCCGGCATCGATTCTATTGGTGTGTTTGATTGGTATTCTGTCGGAGTCGATGCTTATATTTTTGCATCATTACTATTATTGTTTATGTTATTTGTTACTGTGTTTTTGGGTAGGCACACAGCGCGTGAACGTGGTATTAGTTTAGATATGTTTTTGGTTGCTCCTGTCTATGGGTTGTTGGCTCCATTTTGGTTGGTCAAATCGACTTATAATTTTATTTTTGCAAAAAAGACCTCTTGGAGGTAGAATAGATAACTATGAATTCAAAAGATTGGTACAAATATGGAATAGTCTTTCTTATGACCGTAATATTATTTTCGGCGTTTTTCTACGTTAGCAACAAATTAAATTCCCGTAGATTATCAGAAATTCGTCAAATCGAGAACCGCGTTAGCTTGGACCTGCTGAGCCGCGAGGTGCAGTTTGATTTGCTGAGCCGAGCGTCATGTCAGACCTTGGGTCACACGACGCTGGTGCGCGAATTAGGCACTCTGGGGGACAGATTGGCGTATCTAGAGGATCAACGCGGAAGCAATGATGCCGAGGTAATAGAGCTGAAAAAGTCATATTCTCTTTTACAACTAAGGGATTATATTTCATCTCTAGAGCTATCCGAGAAATGTAACACAGACACTGATATCGTCCTGTATTTTTACTCGAACGCTGATTGTCGCGATTGTATAAAACAAGGTTACGTTCTGACCAGTGTGAGACAACATACCGATCAGGTCCGCGTGTACGCATTTGACCGCGACCTGGAGCTGGGGGCAATCAAGACCTTGCTGTCTGTGTATGGTATTACATCCGATGATGTGTCACCGATTCTTGTTGTTAATGAAAAAGTCCACCAAGGGTTCCAGACATTGAGTGATGTTGTTGATCTAATTCCAAGCCTGGATAATTCAACATCTCTCGAAGCGTTGATTGCTGACGAGGTTATAGCAACAGAAGAAGAATAGATTTAAATATTGTAGATAAACAAAAACCCCTCGAGAGCCGGAAGTCAGATTCGAACTGACGACCTACCGCTTACAAGGCGTTCGTAATGCTTCCGCTAGCATTCCTCACCTCCACCAACTGTGGCTATTCCTTGGTGCACAAAAAAACACCCTGGAGCCGGAAGTCAGATTCGAACTGACGACCTACCGCTTACAAGGCGGTTGCTCTACCAACTGAGCTATTCCGGCTCCAGGGTGTCTTTTGGACTACTATACGATAGCGATTATCATACCATTTGCTATGTATTTTTTCAATCTATTTTTTCTCTGATTTTATTTCCTTTTTATGCTCGATAATATCGTTCAAAAAGTGGATGTTGGTCGGTCTGTTCTGGACACATGATTATGTGGAAACAATATACGACGGACAGCACGCTTTGCTGATTTGGCCGATGTTTGTGATACCTTTCGGTATACATATACCAGCAATAACACACCATCTAACAGAACCTGTTTTGATCTGTGTTGCATGGATGTGGTCATCAATTGATAGTTTTTCTTCCAATCAATGAGATACCATAGCGAACCGCTGGGGGATGTGTCAGTCATCTGATATTTTCTGACAACAACCAAAGATATCATCCCCAATAATCCAACCCCGAAAATAATAATAAACGTAATCATGGTTTAACCTAGAAGTTCAAAACGAGTAAAACGTGATAATTGGATTTTTTCTCCTAATTTCTGAGTACCTTGTTCTATTAGTTTTCCAATAGTTATTTCTGGATTTTTTACAAAAGGCTGATCCAGTAATGTTTTTGAACCAAAGAAATCATCCATTTTTCCTTGCAAGATTTTCTCTTTGATATCATCTGGCTTGTCGCCCATTTTGTCGACTTCTTCTTGGAATACGGCTTTGGCGCTGACTTTGTCTGCGTCAGTAATCTGATCAGCAGATACAAATTCAGGAGCCATAGCTGCGATATGCATAGCAATATCATCTGCAATTTTTGTAAAGTCTTCGTTTTTTGCAACGAAATCAGTTTCGCAGTTTAATTCAAGCATAACCCCAACTTTGTCGTTGTGAATGTAGCTACGAACCGCTCCTGATCCGAGTTCTCGATCTGACTTTTTCATTGCTGCGTTTGATGCGTGTTTGCGCAAGATGACTTTGGCTTTTTCCATATCACCTTTGGCTTCTTCGAGGGCTTTTTTACACTGCATGATTGAAACACCTGTTGTGTCACGCAATTCTTTTACTTGGTCAATAGAAATATCTGACATAGATAATTATAAGTTAAATGGATAAGAAAATTATATCACAGGACTGCTGTTACTTCTTCAAAGCTTCTCCCAATCGGTTGATTATCAATTGGATTGCTGAACGAGCAGCGTCATTGGCTATAATAGGGTAGGTTACTTTTTTCAAGTCACAATCGGTATTAGAAATAGAGACTGTTGGAACTCCTGTTTTTTGAGCTTCGGTTATTGCGATGTCCTCGCTGAGTGAATCAACGATAATCAGAGCAGCTGGTTTTCCGGTCATATTTAGTAATCCACCGAATTTGATTTTCAATCGGTCGATTTCTCGTTCCAGCATTAATTTCTCTTTTTTTGTTTGGTAGATTAATTCTCCTTTTTCTTGTTGGTCCAACAATGTTCGCAGGCGTTTGATACGAACATCGATTTCGCTGGCGTTGGTCAAAGTTCCACCAATCCATCGGTTTTGAACATATGGCAAGTCCAATTTGTCTGCCATGTTTTTGATTATTGCGCTGGCTTCTGGTTTTGTTCCAACAAGCAACACCTGTTTTCCACCGGCAGTCAATTCTTTCAAGAATTCCTCGGCTTCGATTATTTGGCGATCTGTCTCTTCGATATTAATAATATCTCCACGTGTTTTTGTCGTGTGGATAAAATTTTGTGCTGATGGGTGACGACGGGCTTTTGAATAACCAATGTGCACTCCGGCATCAAACAACTGTTGTACTGATTCTGTGTTGATTTCACTCATAATATGAATATGCAAAAATTATGCAAAAAAATAACTCGTAATAAATACGAGTACCGAGGTAAGCAAAGATTTGGAAATATTTGCTCGTTCGGTACTCGTTGGGCCTATTGCAACCGTTTCGACACGGCACAAGTACTCGATGAATATAGCATAGAGGGATAGATTTGTAAAGAAGCGTGTAATCCTTTTGCCAAAAACATCGTTATCGCGTACAATCTAACGTATGAAACAATCACATTTATTTTCAAAAACACGCAAAGACGCACCCAAAGACGAAGTGTCTAAAAATGCGCAATTATTAATTCGCGCAGGATACATACACAAAGAAATGGCAGGAGTGTATTCTTTTTTGCCGCTAGGCCTGCGGGTGATTGAAAAAATTACAGATATTATTCGTGATGAGCTAAACAAAGCTGGTTGCCAAGAATTAAAAATGACAACACTACAACGAAAAGAAATCTGGGAACAAACTGATAGATGGCGAAATGACTTGGATGGTGGAATCTGGTTCAAGACCGAGCTCAACGGTGGTTCTGAATTAGGCTTGGCTTTTACCCACGAAGAGGCTTTAGCTAACATAATGAAAGATCATATTAATTCATACAAAGATTTGCCAAAATATGCATATCAGTTTCAGACTAAATTTCGCAATGAGCTACGTGCGAAATCTGGTATTCTGCGAGGGCGCGAATTTCTAATGAAAGATTTATATGATTTTTCAAAAAATAAAGAAGAGCACGAAGATTTCTATGAAAAAATGAAAGGAGTATATATGAATATATTTACTCGCGCTGGTATTGGAGAGAATACTTACATGACTATTTCAAGTGGAGGAAGTTTTTCAAAGTATTCATATGAATTTCAAACTATATGCGAAGCGGGAGAAGATATTTTGGTTTACGACCCCGAAAAGAAAATTGCAATCAACAAAGGTGATTTCAGTGATGAGGTTTTTTCAGATTTTGATTTAAACAAAGATGATTATAATTTCCAAGAAGCAAAATCAATTGAGGTTGGAGATATATATACTTTGGGTGAAAAATATTCATCAGCGCTAGATTTGAAATATACTGACGAAAAGGGGGAAGAGCATCCTGTCTATATGGGGTCCTATGGTATTGGTGTACCACGACTTATGGGGGCAATCGTAGAGATCTTTGCGGACAGTAATGGAATCGTTTGGCCAGAATCAGTATCGCCGTTTGCAGTTCATTTGGTTCAGGTGGGGGACAGTGATACTGTCAATGCCGAAGCTGAAAAAATTTATACAGAGCTAGTGGAAAATAATATCGAGGTTTTGTGGGATGATCGTGATTCTCGCCCGGGGCAGAAATTCGCCGACAGTGATTTGATTGGAATTCCACATCGCATTGTTGTGTCAGAAAAAACAATCGAAGCTGAAAAATTGGAATATAAAAAACGCACCGACCAAAATGGCGATGCGTCTATGATGAGTTTGGAAGAGATTGTAAAAAATATTCAATAAATAAAAAAGGTCCGAGAAAATTCTCGGACCTTTTAATTTTTATAATCCTTGGGGGAAATTACCCAAAGCATGTAGGACCCCTTTTATACCTTTTGGTGTTTTCTTCTTAAAAGATTTTATACCTTTTTTGAAATCTACTTTTATTTGTTTTCTTCCATAAATAAAAATTATGGAGAATAAAATAACAATCGCTATTTCGCAAAAGTTTATTATTTGGTGTGTGTCAAACATATGCTTTTATTTTAACGGGTGAACATTTTACAAAATCATAGCATCTTTTATTGTTTTAGTCAATTTTTGCTAAAAGTCTTGTTTTCCAGTAAGATGACGTATAGGTATGAATTTTACTTTTCTGAAAAAACTATACGACCGATTTTCAAACGATATTGGTATTGACTTGGGAACTGCCAATACATTGGTGTATGTTCGCGGTCGTGGAATCGTTATTAACGAGCCATCAATAGTTGCTTTGAATACAAAAACAGGACGTATCATTGCTGTTGGAAACGAAGCCAAACAAATGATGGGTCGCACGCCGACTCACTTGCGTGTTATTCGCCCGTTGGTTGATGGTGTTATTTCTGACTACGAAGTGTCCGAGGAAATGTTGGCGTATTTGATTAACAAAGCAGAAAAAATGTCACCAAAGGTTTTTCGACCACGCATAGTTGTTGGTGTGCCGTCGGGAATTACAAACGTAGAAACGCGCGCAGTTTATGATGCTTCGCGCAGTGCCGGAGCTCGCGAAGTGTATATCATCGAGGAGCCAATGGCGGCAGCGGTTGGCATACGTCTACCTGTGCATGATCCAATCGGGTCTATGGTTGTTGATATTGGTGGTGGTACAACAGACATTGCGGTTATTTCACTGGGTGGTGTTGTCCAGGCAAAAAACTTGAAAATTGCAGGAGACAAGTTGAACAACGATATAATAAAATATATGCGTGAAGAGTTCAAAGTTCTTGTTGGTGAAAAAACTGCCGAGGATATTAAAATAGCAGTAGGAACAGTAGAAGAAGAAGGTGACCCAATTGAAACAACTGTTCGTGGGCGTGATTTAATTACTGGATTACCTCGCGAGGTTATCGTTACTGATTTAGATGTGCGTGATGCAATCGGAGAATCGATTGCTGGATTGATCGATGGTGTTCGCGAAGTTCTGGAGACAACCCCTCCCGAAGTTTTGTCAGATGTTATGCGTCGTGGGATGTTTTTAACCGGAGGAGGGGCATTAATCCGAGGGCTACCAGACCTGCTCAGCTCGGTGATAAAAATACCAGTATATATTGCACAGGAACCATTGTCGGCGGTTGCACGCGGGGCTGGAATTGTTTTGGAAGACTTGGAAAAATACAACGACGTTTTATTAAAAAATTATAATGAGTTACCCCTCTCGTAACAACAGACAAACACCACCATTCGAGCGTTGGGTTTTAATACTGGCGGGGCTGTTTGTTGTGGTCATGTTGATTTTTGCAACAGGATTATTCGGAGTATTACAGCGCGGATTACAACGAGGAGCACGCAGTGTGTGGATTGCACGTGAATATAGTTTGGCAAATGCACGCGATTTGATTACTTTGACAACAGAATCCAAACAATCATTAATTCACGAGATAGAATCACTGCGGTTGCTGAACAAAAATTTGTCTTTGGATAAAACTCGACTACGATTATTAGAGCAAGAAAACAAAACCCTGCGAGAGACTCTGGGGCGACGCGACAAATCAAAAGAAACCATTTTGGCATTAGTTATTGCACCGCCCAGACAGTCTTCGTACGATACTATTTTGATTGACCGCGGGACTAGCGACGGAATTAAAATCGGCGATCGGGTTGTTGCTTATGGTGACATGGCGTTGGGGACTATCGCCGAGGTTACCGGCACAACGGCTATGGTTCAACTATATTCATCTCCTGATACACCGCTGTCTGGACGATTATCTGGGAACCAAACACTGATTGATTTGAATGGTCGCGGAGGTGGAAATTTTATTTTCGAGGTTCCACGCGATATTGAAATTGTCGAGGGAGATATTATTACCCCGGTTTTCAATTCAAGACAAATCATTGGGATTGTTGGAGGATTGGATTTCGATCCGCGTGATCCATTTCAGACGGTATACGTAACGGCGCCGTTTAATATCAACCAGTTGCAATTTGTAGAGATAGAGAAATAAGGATAAAAATCTTTGTTGTATTTTTTCACCAAAAAAGATACAGTAAAAGAAAAAAGATGTTAGAAACAAAATTATATGTACCATCTCCATACCAAACCAATTATATTGGTGGAAATTTTAACACAAAGGTATTAGTTCCATCTCGCAACATTTCCTATTTTCAAGGCAGATGTATAGAGAAAGATAATGAAAAAATTATATTTGAAATATTGCAAGAGGGGTTTCCGATTTCAAAAATTCAGTATGAATTTCATTTTGGCAGTGAATCTGATAGATTGTTATATCAAGAAATAGAACCACGTGATTTTGTTGTATTTCAAGAGTATTATTTTCAGAATTCTGTAACTCATAAGCGAAAAAAAGGATTTATAAAAGATCCAGTTTTGATGCTGTTCTGGGTAAATATATATACCGATCCAAGAGTTTTACGAGGTCACGGTTGGCTTCCAGATTATTAAGACACTTCTTTTTTAGTGGCTTTTTTATTTGCCTCTGCTAGGATACAGACATGAGCGAATTTAATTTCGAAATCAATAAAAAGCTGGGCGGCCAATTGGGTCGCGCTGGGAAAATCACAACCCCCAATGGTGTTATCGAAACACCAGCTTTTGTGACTGTCGGAACCAAAGCCGATGTAAAGGGGGTCACCGTCGAACAATTACGCGCAATAGGCTCGCAGGTAGTTTTGGCGAATACCTATCATTTGTATCTACAACCCGGCGACAAACTAATAGGTCAGGCTGGTGGTTTTGGTCCGTTTATGAAATGGGATGGTCCGACTATGACTGACAGCGGGGGATTCCAGGTATTTTCACTGGGCGAGGCATTCGGTACAAATGTATCCAAAGTCGCCAATGGCGAAGCCGACGTTGTATCCCAACGCCGTGGTTACGCCAAAACAAATAAAATGGCAACCATAGACGAAGACGGCGTAACATTCAAATCATATCTCAATGGTGACAAGCATCGATTTACACCCGAAAGCTCGATGGAGATTCAATGGAATCTGGGGGCAGATATGATTTTTGCATTCGACGAATGTACCAGCCCACATGCACCATTGGAATATCAGAAACAAGCCATGGATCGCACGCACCGTTGGGCTATGCGTAGTTTGGAGCAACATTGGAAATTAGACCCTGATAATAAACAGGCATTGTTCGGTGTGGTCCAAGGGGGACGATTCGAAGACTTGCGACGTGAATCCGCGCGAACATTGGCAGATATGAAAACAGACAACGGTGACATGTTTGATGGGTTCGGTATCGGGGGAAGTTTCAACAAAGACGACATGGCATCAGCGGTCGCGTGGGTGAATCAGGAACTACCTGAAAATAAACCACGGCACATGTTAGGTATTGGTGATCCGCTGGATATTATTTCTGGTATTGAAAATGGATGTGATTTGTTTGATTGCGTTGAACCGACACGTATCGCGCGCCACGGAAATGTTTATACCAAAAACGGTAAATTGAATTTATTCAATGCAAAATTCCGCGAGGATTTTGAAGCTATCGATACAGACTGCGCATGTCCAACATGTTCGGCGGGGCACACCCGCGCTTATTTATCGCACCTGTTACGCGCCAAGGAACAATTGGCGGGAACATTGGCATCTATTCACAATCTGTATTTCATAACCAGTTTGACTGATCGACTGCGACAGGGGATTCATGATGGGAATTTTAATGAAATAAAGGCAGATTTTTTGAAAAACTATAAAGCTTGACAAATTTTGTCCATGGGCGTAACGTTCAATATAAATTATCAAACAAAAAATGTGGTTATGAAAAATTTAATAGTATGTTTGGTGCTATCCGCTGTGGTTTATTTTCAGGCGAAAGCACAAGATTGTATAAGTGCTGATATTGTTATGTTGGTTGATTGGTCGGGAAGCCTAGAGGGGTACGAAGGAGCACAAATGGATGCCTGCAAGGAATTTGTCTCTAAATTTGATTTAAAAAAAGAAAGAGTTAGGTTTGCCCTGGTTTCATTTTACAATTTTGGAGAAGAAACAATCAATCATAAACTTTCTTCGGATAAAAAATCTCTTTTATCCAAATTTGAATCTATGAAAAGTCTTTCAGCTGGCGGGAGTAGCTATATGGAAGGAGGCATTAGCTTATCACGTGTTATATTTCAAAGAGGAAATGAAACTCGCACTGACAACTATCAAAAAATTATAATAATTATTTCTGATGGGGATTTGAATGATTCTGTGGAAACTTATGTTGAGTTATTGTCTATGACAAATCAATATGCTGTTAGGGTGATTTCATTATATATGGGTAATTACAATAATGATTCGTCTGTAGAATTTATGAAGAGTATTGCAACTCCTGGAAATTATTTTCAGACCAGCTATAAAGAACTAGCAGAATTTCTAAAAGATTTAGATTTATGTTTATAAAAAAACAAGGGCTGTCTTATGATGGCTTTTTTTATTACACAAAATCGGTATAATGCCCATACATAGACTTTATGGATAAACAACAAAACAAATTTGAACTGGTATCCAAATACCAACCAGCCGGGGATCAACCCGAGGCTATTTCAATGTTGATAGATGGGTTGAATAGCGGAATGCAAAAACAAACCCTGCTGGGAGCAACTGGAACCGGCAAGACTTTTACCGTTGCGAATCTGATCGAGCAAACCCAAAAACCAACTTTGATAATCGCGCACAACAAAACATTGGCGGCGCAATTAGCCCAGGAGTTCAAAGAATTTTTCCCAAACAATGCGGTGCATTATTTTGTGTCGTATTATGATTACTACCAACCAGAGGCGTATATGCCAACCAGCGACACCTATATCGAAAAAGACGCCAGCATTAACGAAAAAATTGATCGCCTGCGTCACGCATCAACGCAATCATTATTAACACGTAACGACGTGATTATTGTCGCGTCGGTGTCATGTATTTATGGTTTGGGTTCACCTGTAGAATATTTGGCTTATCATGTGTTGATTCAGGTTGACGAGGCTATGACTAAACGTGATCTGATGGAGAGTCTAATCAAAATTCAATACGAACGAACCAATGCCGATTTGAAACCAGGACAATTCCGCGCCATAGGCAACAAAGTCGAGGTCATGCCCATCTCCGAGGAGATAATGTACAGTGTTATGTTTGACAGTGGAAAGATAGACAAAATTTTGAAAATTGATGCCGTCAGTTCAAAAATAATGGACGAACCATTGAATGTATTTATTTTCCCTGCGAAACATTTTATGACCAACCCTGATCGACGTGAAAATGCTTATAACGCTATAGAAACTGAATTAAAAACACGTCTGGCTGAATTAAAAAAACAAGGCAACGTTCTGGAACACGAACGTTTGAAACGTCGTACCAATTATGATTTGGCAATGATGCGCGAGATTGGATACACCAGTGGTATTGAAAACTATTCACGGCACCTCTCTGGCAAAGCAGAAGGCGAAGCCCCAGATACATTGATTTCATATTTCCCACATGATGCAGATGGTAATCCAGAATTCCTGACCGTCATCGATGAATCACACGTTACGATCCCGCAGGTGCGCGCTATGTACGCGGGTGATCAGGCGCGCAAAAAGACGCTAGTTGAATATGGTTTTCGTCTGCCCAGCGCCAAAGACAACCGCCCGTTGCAGTTTAATGAATTCCAGGATCGTATTGGTCAGCAGATTTATACATCGGCTACTCCAGCAGATTATGAAAAAGAAAACAGCGAACAAATTGCCCAGCAGATTATTCGCCCTACAGGATTGGTTGACCCTATGGTTTCGGTTAAACCCATTACACCTGTGGATGATTATCCAGGCCAAGTCCAGGATTTCATAGCCGAAGCATTAGCCGAGATAAAGCGTGGTGGGCGTGTTCTGGCGATTACGTTAACCAAACGTATGGCCGAAGACTTAACCGAGTATCTGATTGAAAAAGGAATTCGAACCAAATATATTCACAGCGATGTGAAAACCATTGAACGTATCGAAATTATTACTGATTTCCGCAAAGGGGAATTCGAATGTCTGGTTGGGGTGAACTTGCTCCGCGAGGGGCTGGACATACCCGAGGTAACATTTATTGGAATTTTGGATGCCGACAAAGAGGGATTCTTGCGGTCTGAAACCGCATTGATTCAAACAATTGGACGCGCCGCGCGTAATGTTGATGGTCGCGTAACATTATATGCGGACAGGGTAACAGGTTCTATGGAACGTGCGATGGGGGAGACTAGCCGTCGCCGAGATAAACAATTGGAATACAACAAAAAAAATGGCATCACCCCCAAGACTATCGAAAAGGCAATCCATGATATTACCTCACAAATGCATTCAGATCATGACAAAGCTGTTAAGTTGGATCTGGATACCGAGCTGGCAAAGTTCACTGACCTAACACCGAAAAAACGCGAAACCGGAATCAAAAAACTGATCAAAGAAAAAGAAAAATCAATGAACAATGCTGTCAAAGAATTGGATTTTGAAACCGCTGCGCTGTTGCGTGATGAAATGAAAGCGTTGACGCGAATGGTAGAGGAAAAATAACTATGAAAAATACCACCAAAAAACCAATACCGATTCCTTTCTTTGGAGTTTCTTTTGGGGTTTTGTTTCTGTGGGTACGGTCTTTGAAATTTTCTGTCTATTATATTTCCAGACTGTTTGTTGTTTTT
>Ga0224506_10000705_pt1 | contig 26446 bp, 26 predicted proteins | sample SF_Jan12_sed_USG_2_FD_169108 | JGI IMG/M metagenome (GOLD analysis project Ga0224506, IMG submission 169108) | Sediment microbial communities from San Francisco Bay, California, United States - SF_Jan12_sed_USGS_8_1 | ecosystem: Environmental > Aquatic > Marine > Sediment | place: USA... | reverse complement strand
TCTGCTTCTTCGTAGACGAGCATCGCCCACGTTGACGAGTACCTTCCAGGCGTATATTGTCTCAGCAGCCTCATGTTGTTGACGCAGTCGTAAGCAGTTACAGGATAACCATCATGCCAGTAAACGTCCTGTCTAAGGTAGAATGTTGCATAGCTTCCAGCTGTGATGCCAAGTTCTGGAATAGTGATACCCGGACTGATCGAATATTCGTTAGCGATGTATGGCATGTTAACCAAAGTTTCAGGGTGAAGATCTAGAAGTCCATCCACACATATTTGCATTAATTGCCATCCGTATAGGGTGTCTTCGTTGTACGGGTTCATTGTGTGCCAAGCGTCACCTAGGGCAAATTTGATGGTGCCGCCTGTCACAGCGCCATTCCAGTGCTGTGTTCGCCAGCTCCAAGTGTTCTGTGGCCCATAGTTGGGCATTGAAATTAGGTTCATTAGCTCTCCTCGGCCGTCTCTAGCTGTGGTCATGAACGCATTGCCGCTGTCTATTGGGAACCATGGCATAAGCTCGTTCACGAATTTATACTGTACAAGTGATGCGTTTCCTATTACACTGTCAACGTTCAGGTCTGTCAGTATAATCTCTGTCCATGCGTCAAATTCTGCGTCGGAAATTCCTGCAAAATTCCATCCCCAAGGTACTATGTTGTCTGAGTTTAGGAGGTCGTATAGCCAGTCGACGTATCTTCCCATGTTTGTTAAGCCTATGAATATTATGTCATAGTCGTGGAAGACCAGAAGTTGCGTAACCAGTGTTCCGAATGCCACTGGAACAAGGGTCATTACAGGTCCGACCGCGCCGATGTATGATATGAAGGCGTTGAAGTTTCTGACCAATCCTACTCCGGGTCCTCTTTCCCAGTAGAGAGTTCCTGTGGAATAGTATGCTGTCAGGTCTCTCAATTTTGTTGTGCCGTAGCATAAATCGTCGTCAACGTCGAGGCTGTAACCGTTAGCCTGCAGGATAGTCCACGCATTATCCCAATCAGTGTCTGGCATCTGTATGTCCTCGTCGTACCATGGTTCTTGCGCTGGCGGCACGGGGTTGCCGATGGCGTAAGTCCATGGAGCCCCAACATAGCCGAAAATGTCGGTTTGCTTGTCGTTAACACCATAAATGTACGTCAAAGCCAACCTGAACACGCTATCGTTTAGGGGCATGTTCACGGCTCCGGATGTTTGGTCGTAGTCCTGGCACCAAATGGCACCAAAGCCAAATGCGGACATAGGATCCTGTGACGAAATTTTCTGACCAGCTGCGATCATTCGGTTATATAGGTCTATTCTACCGGGTCCTTGCATCCAGTCGGTGACTCCCAGCAAGAATTCATCAACCATCGTGTCTACAGTAGCGCCTGGATATGCTTTATACAGGATTTCATCAACTTTTGGCAATCCGCTGTTATGAACGCCTGCACTAAGTACCGAAGACGACATCAACAGAATCATTGCAATGCTAAATAGTCCAACGAAACTCTTTTTGAAATTCATTCTTTCTCCTCTCCTCTATTTGAGCAAGTATAAATACAAAAGGCGCACCTTTAAAAGTCTTATGGAAAAATGTTACATACCAAAAATTGACTAAACCGACAAGCTTAAATTTAAATTAAAGAATGAAAAAACCACAGAAGAGGAGAGAAAAGAGGAGAGATTAGGATGTTTGCAGGTTATGTTGGGAAAAAAATTGTTATTGCCTTAGTGACCTTGCTGGTTGTAGTAACGTTGAACTTTATGATATTCCGCGTCTTCGTTGGAGGAGACCCGTCTCAGATGATTTTGGATCCAAGAATGCCACCAGAAGTGAGGGATCAACTGTTAGCCATGTGGGGCATAGACAAGCCTCTGTTCCCGGATCAGTACTCATTATATCTGTATAATCTTTTTACGTGGCAATATGGTCTTCAATTCGATCAATCTGCTACGCCGATAGCCCCTGAAATGGTTTGGAGGCTAAGAAATACAGTGATTCTGCTTGGACTCGCAACCATAGGAACGATTTCTGTTGGAATTCCATTAGGCATGTTTGCCGGAGCAAAAAGAGGTAAAAAAACGGACGTAACTGTGATAGGCATAGGGTTGCTTACATTTGGAGTTCCAATGTTTTTCCTACAGCTAATCTGGGTTGCTATTTTCTGTCTTTGGTTACAAATACTTCCCCGTGCTGGACTAGTAGGCCTAGGCGGTCCTCAGGATCCCCTTTCTGTGGCGCTTGATGTGGCAGCACACGCGATCAGTCCAATATGTACATTAATAGTGGGAGGCTTTGGAGGGTGGGCTCTTTACACAAGAAACATGATGGTCGACGCATTGACTGAAGACTTCGTGCTTACTGCTAGAGCAAAAGGTCTGAGGGAAAGGGATGTAATCACTAAACATGCTTTCAAAAGCATACTTCCCCCGGTAGTCACATTGATAGCTCTCTCTATTCCAGGGATAGTAACGGGTGCAATAATAACAGAGTCAATATTTGCGTGGCCCGGAATCGGACAATGGTACATCTCCGCTCTGCAGCAACAAAATCACCCTGTAACGCAAGCGGTTCTGTATAATTTCGCGGTACTCATGTTAGGTGCGAATCTCGTAGCGGATTTGGCTTACGGCTTCCTTGATCCCCGAATCAAAGTCGGAGTTAGGAGATAAAGTCTGTGTCATTCCTGAGTAAACCGAAGAGAGAGATTCTCAAAAGGAGAATAAAGAGTTTCTGGATGGATTTCAGTCACAACAGAATAGGATTTGTCGGGCTGATAATTATTCTTGGTTTTGTTGTCGTAGGGATCATAGCACCGCTATTGACTCCTTTTCAGCCCACATCTCAACTATTCAAAGCGCCTCAATTAGCAGCAGCTTATTCGATGCCAGATTGGTTCAGAATATTTCCTCAATATAGTGACCTGAATCCTACGCTGTCAATTAAACTCGACTTGAAAAAGGCTGAAGTCGCAAATTATACAGGACCAATAAGCATAGACATGGATCGACTTAACTTCAGCTTTGCAGCTACAGAAGACGCCAAACAGACGGCATCAGTGACGCTGGATCTAGGAAACTTTAGCTATGAATATTCAGCCCCACCGACGTTCACAATGCATGTTAATTACAGAATGTACTACAACAGAACAGGAGTAAAAGTTTACTTCACAGTCAAAAACTACACTGCAAATCCACTATGGGATGATGTCTTACTGGACCCAACTAACGCTGAAATGTTGATATATGTATACAAGCCTGCCTCAGGACCCGTGGCTAATGTCACCTTGACGAACTCAACAAGCAAGCTGAACATCGACTCGTTCGTTAATTTTCCACGCCAGCCAGTCATGAGTTCACTCTATAAACCAGAATTGCTCTTAGGTGAAAACGGTTCAGCGCCAATTGACCCTGCTAGAATACTTTTTTCGCAGAAAGGGGTTTATGGAATCAAATTGAAAATCGAATTTGACAACATTAGAAGCGGCCCCCCTGACCGAACATACCTAGGCGCATTTGGTGATTTAAACCTTCAAACCGTTGGCCTCACGATATGGGGAAGAGTTCACGGAATTATGGGAACTGATGCTGGGCGAAACGACGCTTGGACGGAGCTAGTTTATGGTGTAAGAATATCACTTATGGTCGGCGTGCTTGCTGCCATCATCGCAACAAGTCTGGGAATACTCTACGGCGTGACATCCGGATATCTAGGAGGATTCGCAGACGAATTCCTCATGAGAGTTGTGGACGTTCTGCTATGCATTCCAGTGCTGCCTATATTGCTAATCTTGACAAGATATTTCTTCGCGAATGTCTACTTAGTAGTCGTCTTAATAGCCATCTTTGGATGGCAAGGACTGTCGAGAGTGATTAGATCCAGAGTCCTGACACTAAAAGAAATGTCTTTCATAGAAAGCGCAAGGGCCTCGGGAGCCTCGGACAGTTATTTGATGGTTCGCCACCTTATCCCAAACGTTCTGCCAGTCGCAATGGCCGCAATGGTTCTTGCAGTTCCAGGTGCAATCATAACAGAAGCCGCGTTAAGTTTCCTGGGATTTGGCGATCCTAACGCACCAACATGGGGTCGCATGCTTTACGGCGCTTATCAATTAGGAGGGTTACCTGCATGGTGGGTTTGGCTTCCGCCTGGTTTGGCAATAACGGTGATCTGCATTGGTTTTGTCTTTATAGGACACGCCATAGATGAAATTGTGAACCCGAGATTAAGGAGAAGAAGATAAGATGCCGAAAGACGAGCTCCTACTGCAAGTTCAAGACCTAACGGTTTACTTCACAACTCTAAGAGGATATGTAAGAGCTGTAGAAGACGTAACATTCGAACTTGCGCAAGGACACACGTTAGGCTTAGCAGGCGAATCGGGATGCGGAAAAACAACGACAGCGCTGTCGATACTTAGACTACTGCCGATTAACGGTAGGATAATGAAGGGAAAAGTCATTCTCGAAGGAAATGACGTCACAAGAATCAACTCTGAAAGATTCAGAAAACAAGTCCGATGGAAAAAGATTTCAATGGTATTCCAAGGAGCCATGAACTCGTTACATCCAACCAGGAACGTAGGAGACCAAATATCAGAAGCAATACTTTTGCATGAAGATGTGAACAAAAGAGAAGCATCGGAAAGAGCCGGAAAACTATTAGACTTAGTCGGAGTGGGAGCTGAAAGACTAGATAGATTTCCCCATGAACTAAGCGGAGGAATGAAACAAAGAGCCGTAATCGCAATGGCGTTAGCGTGCAATCCTAGCCTAATAATTGCAGATGAGCCGACAACGGCCCTCGACGTCATTGTCCAAACACAAGTCATGAAGGTTATTAAAGAACTCCAAGCTAAGTTGAACCTTTCCATGATTATGGTTTCACACGACCTTTCATTGATATCAGAAACAACGACTGAAGTTGCAATAATGTATGCGGGAAGAATAGTAGAATACGCAGACACCGCAACGCTCTATAAAGAGCCGCTTCATCCCTACACGCAAAAATTGATTGGAGCATTCCCAAGTATATTGGGTCCAAAAAAAGAATTAACCACAATCCATGGGTTTCCGCCAGACCTCATCAATCCTCCTCCAGGATGCCGATTCCACCCAAGATGCTCATACGCAATGGAAAAATGCAAAAAAGATGTGCCTTTATTCGAGAATGTTGGCGAAAAAACCCATTTTGTCGGATGCCATCTAGTAAGTCAGAAGTGATTCAAAATGGAGAAACTTGAAACGGAGTTTGAAATAGAAAAAGACGCGCCCGTAATAGCTCTTAACCTCAAGAAATATTTTCCCATCAAGCTTGGCCTGGTCAGAAGCTTACTTACGAAAGAAGTACCTTATATCAGGGCTGTTGATGGAATAAGTTTTTTTATCAGAAAAGGAGAAGTTTTCGGGCTTGTAGGTGAAAGTGGATGCGGAAAAACAACAACTGGAAGAGTTCTTCTTAGACTTGCAGAACCAACGGAAGGCAAAATATTCATTGATGGTATAAACATCGCCTCATTGTCTGTCAAAAAGTTAAGAAAAATGCGGGCAAAAATGCAGATAATATTCCAAGATCCTTATGAATCATTGAATCCAAGAATGAGCGTCTATGACATCCTTGCAGAACCTCTAGAAATTCAAAGCGCGACCAAAAATCCGGAAGAAACGCTAGATAAGATAACACGTATACTGGAGGACATGGACCTCGTTCCCCCGGAACAATTCTTGTTCAGGTTTCCACATGAGGTTAGCGGAGGGCAGAGACAAAGAGTTGCTATCGCTAGAGCTTTCATTATCAACCCTCAATTCGTAGTAGCTGACGAGCCGATCTCAATGCTAGACGCTTCTATAAGAACTGAAGTCATGAAATTAATGTTAGAGATGGTGAAACGAGCAAAAGTAACTTTCTTGTTCATTACTCATGATGTTGCACTATCCAGATACATGTGCGACCGCATTGCAGTCATGTACCTTGGACAAATCGTAGAAATAGGACCCACCGAAGATTTGATACATAAACCGGCCCATCCATACATGGAGGCCCTTATAGCCGCTGTTCCAGTGCCTGATCCCACAGCCCGCCGTACTGAGGTCGTAATAAAAGGTGAAGTCGCAAGTCCAGTCAATCCTCCTCCAGGATGCCGATTCCACCCAAGATGTCCATACGCAAAAGACAAATGCAAAAAGGAAATACCCAAACTACTGCAGATTGGCAAAGAAAGGCAGGTTGCCTGCCACTTTCCACTGACTTAAAACGACTCTTTTGGTTTTCTCTTTCTAACGTAGAGAATCAATTCGGATATGGACGCGCCGGCGACGATTCCATTCAAAATTATCAGCCACAAACCAGGTATCAAAAACAGAATTATTAAAGGCACTGTTATCAACAGCAGCAAAATTGCGATAAAAAACAGAAATGTTTGCTTTTTTCCGAAGGTGCCATTAGGTTCCTGACCTTCAATAGATTCCATATCTGATGCTAAACTCTTCAGTAAGGCAAGCTTTATGGAATAGAAGAATAAAAATGAAATTGCCACAGACAAAACATAAGTGAGTATGACAAGATAATCCCAAATGCCCCAATCAAAAATTATGTAAAACATCAAAGATACGGACAAAACCAGCATCAATATATTCAGAAAAAACGTGAATCTTCCGAAAGGATATGCAGTCTCATTTTGTCCGTGCAATTTCATCCACCGTATTTCACTACAATGTTTGCGCTAGTGCGTTGCGGAAGATCGGTCCCAAATATGGTATACATCTTGAGTGTCCAAGTACCATTGGTATAAGAGGTCGAATTATCCAGATCCACAGTGAACATTAGATCTTTTTGTACGTTAGTTGGAAGGTCCAGCAGTTGATTTCCAAAGTTGAACTCTTTTGGTTTGGTTCCGACGCTTGCGTTGTTAAATTCTACCCAAGCTCTTATGAAAAATATTCCAAGGCGCATATTAGAAGGATTGTAGAAGCTCAAAGAGAAATTGGCTGCGTTTTCGTCCGCTGTAACGTCTGAGATGAAAACGTTCAATGATTTTATTGCAGATCTTATTTCTAACACTAGGTAAAGTGTGTAACTAAAAAGAGCTATTGAAAATATGGTTATAACTAGAAAACACATTAACGGAATTTTAGCTTTTAGAGACATCGAATCACCGCGCACTTGTTAGATTTGAGTAGGATAGACTTATATGGTACATAAATAAAACTTTGACGGAAAAATAAGGGCTAAATTGAGGATGGGTTAATGTGGAAAGAACAATAAGAGGGGGAAAAACGACACGATCTATTCTGGGGATGGCGCTCGCATTATTCGTAATCTTTACTTCGAGCGGCTATTTGATGTACACGTGGGGGAGCGCAGTCGGATATTATTTACTGGTCACGATAGGGAGCTTTTTAGGCGGAATGGTTATGGGGAATGTTGAGAGGAGCCTCAAGATTTTCTCAATTACTTTTGTTTCTGGATTTATCTCTTTTGTTTTGCTAGGCGCGCTTCCTGCAGTGTTACATGGAGAAAACTATGCGGGAGAAGTAAACGCTATTGTGGGGATTATTGCAACAGAGTTCGCAAAAGTCATTATAGTTAGTTTTCCAGTGTCGGTTTTCGCATGCCTATTCGGTTGCTTTTTAGGAAATTCCCTTTTAGAAAATGAATGACAATTTAGACTTTCAATCATTGGTGAGGCATGATATTTATTAATGAGAGGATTTCTTTTTCCGCCTGCTAGTTTTTCTCCTAGTAGATTGCATATAGCCATATAGCAAAATAAACGCCAACGACATCAAGATTATTATTAGTACCATTGCTTGAAAACCAAGAAGTGGGTTAACACCAGAAGCCGTCCACATATTGGTCCCTCTAACTGTAGTAATAATTTCGTAAGTGCCTAAGACGTTTATTTCAAGGAGTGCTCCTTTTTCTTTATCCCAGTAAGCGAGGTTTTCACTGCCCATATATGAAAAATTTGCGTAGATAACTGTACGCTCTACCCCAAGGTAGGTTTTGGTGGTCTCACCATTTATTGTTACAGACTCGATCTTGCTAGGATCGTCAGGATTATAGCGAAGGGTGGTTACATCTCCGATTTCTAGATTTGCAGGTATGAAAGTCACAGTGCATGGTTCGGAGCCCTCAACGACGTTACCTGTTTTCGTCTCACTGGCAATAGTTCCATTGGAAAGTGCCTGTGTAGTATTAATTGTTAAGACGGCACCTTCCACGTTCAAGATCTCTCTTTTTATCAATAGTGGATAAGCGAAAGCGGTTGGGGTCGGATTCCAAGTTTGGTTATATTCTATCCAGTCTCCTATGCGGACACCTGCCTCGTACGCGTTAGCAGAGGCCGCATCTGCGTTCAAAAATAGAAAGTGCTCAAGTAAAAGAATACACACTAGAGTAATAATAGCTAAGGAAAAACATTTTTTAGTTAATTGGTTAAAGAGACGCTCAGACATTAATATCCATAGAAAACTAATGATGCCATCTTTCTTAAACCTTGCGCAGAAAAATCAGTATACCTAAAGACAGATAATCTGATTTTAAAATGAATCTTATTCAAAGGAAGTGAGAATTAAACATTACGATTTACTTCTGCGATTCCAAAAAGCTTATTTAAGAAAGAATGGTTTAAATACATGGAAGGGCGAGAGGCTTCATGTCCCGCATTTTACTTGAAGTCGGTTGTCCAAGGCATGGTTTTGAAAGATTCAGCATAAAGGTTGTAAAGAGATATAATATTCCATCTAAAGATATTCTTCCGAACTTCAGAAAACTTAAGCCGGACCAAATAACACAGCTCTATGTTGGCAGGAACGTTACAGAAAGAGAAATTCAAAGATTCTTGAGTGATTATTTGTCTAGAACAGGCATGAACGAAATACTACTAAACATGAGAATGATAAGATAGCTTAATGCAAAACGCCAATTGAAACGTTTGTCATGATGCCAAATCTCACCGTTTAGGAGTAAGAGCGGCTAAGCCAAATATTAATCCCCACACGATTATGCTTCTCCAAGGGTTTGCAAGGCTCAACGCTAACATAAAGACGAGCCAAACTCCAAGAACACCCAAAAGCACGGCAATCACTGTCCAATATTCTTTCCATCTTAGGATTCTTAGAAAAAATTTTATGTCATCCAGAAAACCTTCCATTATCTTTCCCATGTGTATTCTCTCAGCACCCGCTCACAGACTGTTGATGCTCTTCCTTTGTTATAAGAAAGGTTAGCTCGTATATTTTAAGTTTAGTATGTCTTTTTCAAAAAAGAAAAAAGGGGAGTTGGATGTGACTCACGGGTTTCTTGCCCATGCAGTTCTATGGGTCATGGAACAATAGCAAATGTAAGAGCATTGGGAATCTCGATTGGAACACTGGAACCATCAGATGTCAGCAACAGTGTCTTGTAACGTCCGATTTCACCTACTATTTTGGGTGTTGTGTATTCGTTCACATAGTACCCGAAAGTGACGGTTGCTAGTCTACCGGGACCGTTCTTTCCGGAAACAGGCCCTAGGAGGGTACCTCCAAACATTGCACTGCCTTCACTATCAGTCGTTGCATTGTTGAAGAACGGAAAGTCGTCGCCAATAAGACCGCTGGACTCGATTTCTAAGAGTTTCACTTCGCTTGGGTTAAACGTTACAGCAACTTGCCAAGCATACAAGTCTTCAACGCCACTGCTAAAGTCAAGTGCCATTGTGAAGTGCCCTAGAATCACTGGTTCGCGATGAGTCACCGAAGGTATGAGAAATGCACCTAAGACATATCCTGAAGCAGAGGAGAACAGCAAGAACGTAATCATCATTAAGCCCGTTCTTACTCTTCTATCGTGAACAAGTCTCGACATTTCCCTGGTGAACCCTCGGTCATGTTTATCAAATTCGGATTTACCGTTCAATCTATACGCACCTTCCTTTTTTACAATAACGCCATTTTCACACAATGCCTTAAGTCTCAAACTCAGAGTCTTTCTCGAAAGCCTTGTAATGTGCAATAGCTCAGTGAAAGTCTTTGGCTCTCTTCTGGTTGCCTGTTTAATCAAGTCTGAATCGATTTCTCTTCGGTTTTCCAAGCTTATCGTCAACCCGCAATTTGGACATGTGACTTGAGGCATACCACATCACTATGTAACAAGAGGCAAAAAACCGAGATATAAAAGTTAGTGTAAAAGAAACCAGTGCTCTTGAAGACGTTTCACCTCATCAAAGAACCAAAGTTTCTACGAAACTAATCAAAACTCAAACCATTCAAAACTGCTTTAAGACAACTAGTGAAGAAAATCAAGAAGATAATTGCAAGTGGCCAGGATACTAATAGCTTCTAGTTTTCGCTGATTTTCTTCAGCTGCTTCTGGTAGATCTCCACAATCTCACTTGCGGTTGTCGCGTCTTCCGCCGCCTTGTCAAGTCTATAATTTCCTGTAAACCTCGGAAATCTAATTGCTAGCCCGCTTCCCTTCCTTATGGAATCAATTGCACATGTGTGAATTGGGCTTAATGTTATTTCTGCTCCTAAAATCTCAATTACCGCTGCTGGCTCAAACCAAACATCCGCTTCGATTGTTGAATTGATCCTTGGGTGTTTACGTGTTATGATGTGTTTATGCATCATTTTCGGCAGTCTCGATAGGTCTTCATCCGTAAAGCCTGTGCCGCACTTGGTGACTGTTTCAAAGGTGTCATTTTCTGGATTATAAGCTGCCAGTAGAAGAGCGCCATAGGTTCCAGCACGTTTTCCTCTACCGTGAAATGCCCCGACAACAACGAGATCGACGGTGTCTGTCATTTCGCTCTTGTAATCTCTTTTATACTTTATCCATAGCCACCCACGTGCTCCAGCCTGGTAAATTGAGTCTTTCGCAATTGATTTACAGACTAAGCCTTCACAACCCTCTCCTATTGCCTCCAAAAAGAATTTTTCCAGTTCTTCAACATTGTCTGCGATAATATGTTTTGCGACTTTGACACTGTTGCTTTCCTTAACCGTTGTTTCGAGCGCTCGTCGTCTAATAGGATAGGTTTTCAGAGTTAGATCTTTGCCATCAACGTAGAGTGCATCGAATATGTAGAGGGAAACAGGATACTCTTCCATGGCTTCTCTAATTCCATACTTGCGCCTGCGGTGCATCAACTCTTGGAAAGGTCGCATCTCGCCCGTGTCGGAATCTATAGCAACACATTCTGCTTCTAAGATAGCGGTCTCTGCTTTCACATACTCCTTGACAAGTTCGACGGCGTCTGGATACTGGCTTGAAATGTTCTCTAAACGTCTGGAAAACAGAACAACTCCGCTGCCTTTCTTGTGGGCCTGTATTCTTTCGCCGTCGTATTTGTATTCAGCCATGCATTTTCCTCCGAGCTTTTCTAGGATTTCTTCTGGCGAAGAAAGTCTTTCTGCCAGCATAGGCCTAATCGGCTCGTCTATTGAAACTTCGAACTTTTTGATTCCCTCTAATCCTTTTTCGGCGACCGTTTTGGCGACTCTTCCAAGGTCTGAGGAAATATTATAGGCGCGTTCTATGTGTTCGCGGGTTTCTTTTCCGCCGCCGTAAGCTATTGCTAAAGCATCTAAAACCGTCATATCGGCTATTCCCAAACGCAGATTTCCTGTGACACTTCGCACAATGTACTTGGCTTCTTTGGGGGTTGCATCAGCTAAAAGCCCAGCTAGGAGCGCCATTTTAAGGTCGACCGCCCCTGAGCCAGAAGTTTTAGCCATTTTGTCCAGAATCTCATACACTCTTTGGACAGTCAGAGGTTGCTGGAAGAATGTGACTTGCCCTTTTTTCGCCATAAATTTTTGAACTGTTTCTCCAAGGTCTCCAATGGTTTTCAAATCCTCTTCTATTTCGCTCTCTCTCTTGCCAGAAGCCCGAGCCAACGCCTTTACTGCAAGTTTTTCAGCCACGCCTATTTCGAGTGCGACGAATTCTGGGTATATCCTTCCCTGAGTCAAGTATGCAACTTTATCAATAATGTCCTTTGGAGTCTTTTTTAGAATGTCAACAAGAAGATCGGTCATTTCTAGTCGTTTAGTCGTGGCCTCAATCTTTTCATAGGCATCTGCAATCAGGGAATACTTCAACCTGCACCCCTAATTGACTAAAATTGGCAACTATATTAATCTACATCTTAGGGATACTCAATTTTCTGATCATAGCATCTTGTCAAGTTCTATCAACAAGTCTGCAAGTCTTTCGATGGCTAATTTCCAAGCTTTTTCGCCTTTCTCTTTGGAAGCTTTCGTTGGGTCGCCTATGACGCCTGTCTGACTGATTTCTTTTGTTCGGAAGCCCCACGAAATTCTAGGTCCAGTCTCTTTTAATCCGATTTTCGTATACTTTGACTTAGGAAGCTTAATTCTAGGTTTACTAATTCTTTTCTTAACCACACATTTTTCTCGATTCGCTAGTGTTGTTGAAGTTTCAAATACTCCAGCGGCGTCTTCGACATTGACTATACTGCTGTGCCATTAACTTGGACTTTGAACGTGGTAGTTATTGCTAAGGCCTGTGTCGAGAGCCAGGTGACTCGTCAGCTTCTTAACAGTTTCTTGCTGGGCGGTCGTAGGGCTTTGAATAAGCGTACTTTTCAGAGGAGAGTCGTTAACCATGGAGGATTTCGTTAAGAAAGCACTTACCAGGAGAATACGCAAGCGAGGTCCTCGAGGGCGAGGTGAATTTGAAGTAATTGAGCCTAACGAGAAGCTTGTTTTAGGCGTGAAATTCGCGATTTTCATGGTTGTTTGCTTGTCAGCGCTCGAAGTTGCTCACATGGCTTTTTTGGGCGCCTGGAACAGCGAGATCTTCGCAGCTGTCACCGGTCTCAGCGGAACGATAATGGGAATATTTGTAGGACAGAAGACGTGAATGATGGAAGGTTGAGAGAAAAGGGGCTCATTGCATGAGAAATAAAAAAAATATTTTTTTTCAACATCTTGTCTATCGCTCTTTTTCGAGAATTGCAAGGAAACTTCAAGGTAGAGACTTTGTAAAAGCGGAATCCTTCCAGGCTCGAGACAAGATTTGCAGAGTATTCGCTGCTGAATGTTTTGAGCTGGCTGAAAACTTTGCTAAACAAAAGAAGCAAAAACTAGCTTTACAATATATGAAATTGTCTTGTAAGCTTCTCAATTTGTCGCTTCGACCGAAGAAACTCGCGGACCTGGAAGAGATTAAGAAGGCTTTGGAAAAGCTTCAAGCTGAAGGGCAGCCTGAATGAATTTTTCTTGGAAAACGTTGCCAGACAGCCCTCAGGCTCTTTGGCGACAAGTTGAAAAGTTAAGGAAAAAATATGAGAAACCAGAAGCTCTTCCCTTTCCAGCACAAAAAATCAAATTTTTCAAGAACGTTTTACGCTTAAAGCCTTATCCTTACCAAGCAAAATTTCTCTTGGACCGAAGCCCTCTAAAAGTTACGCGCTGGCCTAGAAGAGCCGGCAAAACAACAGTTATGACAGGAGACGACATTCACTTTGCCGCTACAAATAAACGCGCCGTCATTCTAGCAATGATGCCCAAGTTTACGCAGACAAAAGAAATCTATTTTCAGGGTGAAGGTGGATTGCATGAGCATTTAGCGCGAATGGACAAGAAATTCTATGACTACATTATTGCTGAAGAACTACAGACAATTATTCGGTTTCGAAACAGGTCCAGAATTTTGGCTGAAGTTCCCGAGCCCTTCACCATTAGGGGGCATGGACCTAAGAAAATAAGCATTGACGAAATGAATTTCATACGAAAAGATAGAGACTTGTGGCTTAGCGCGCTTTTGCCTATGACGCTTACTCGCAAAGTTTACATTAACGTGGCTAGTACTCCGTGGAATAAAGATAGTATTTATTGGAAAATGTGTTATGACAAAGGCTTCAAATTTTTCAGCGGCAACATACACGAGAGAGATCCCCCAAGATATTTTCTCACTTGGCGAGACGTGCTACAGCCCAATGGACCTTTAGAGCCAAAACAAGTTGAAATCATGCGTGAGCAGTATGCAGGCGAGACCTGGCGTTGGAAGCGTGAAATGGAATCCAGCTTCGTAGACGATGAAACCGCTTTTCTGCCCTCCAGCCTAATAATAAAATGCCAAAACGAAAGCTTGGAATTTAATCCATTTGAACGCAATGTTATAGGCAACTTTTATGTTGGCTGGGATTTGGGAAGAGAAAGAGACCACGGCGTAGTCTCAGTAGTCGACAAGAAAGCCGAAGTCCTGATTCTTATTCACTGCAAGCAATTTCCATTAGGCACTCCTTACGTCACTCAAATGGCGTACATCAAATCAATATGCGACCGCTGGAGAGAAGTGCACGCGGTCTACTACGACCACACAGGAACATTGGGCATGGACGAAGAAATAAAGAAAGGAGGCTTCCCAGGACTGAAAGGCGTAGATTTCACTCTACCTAACAAGCATGGGATGGCTACCTTTCTCAAACAGAAAATGATGAGTGTACGCGAAAGCGATAAACTGTTGCCTCCTGAAGAAGCTCGACGACAGTTTGAACTGCCGTTTGATATGGATGTTCAGGCTGAACTGAACTGCGAACAATGGGAACAAAGACCAGGCACAGAAATCTATAGTTTCTCTCATCCTCAAGGAAGCCATGACGACCGTTTCTGGTCAATTGCCCTAGCATGTCTGGCCAGCACAGGAGTTGACCCTTCCAATCTGGACGTGTTCAAGTTTGGGTAAGCTCGAGAATGTACGTAGGATGGTGCAGAAGCGCAAAGTCATGAGCAGTACTTGATAGCGCTCGTGAACGAACAATCCAATGTGGACTGTGCCTATTTAGTGTTAATCTGAATTAACAAATATTTTCCATGCAGATACTCCATCGTTAAAATCGGCTGATCACTCATCCAATATCCATCTAAGAAAAACTTATAAAACAACTCCGCTAAATATAAAATGATTTTTATGACTGGTGAAAAAGTGCGTAAATCTGTCCTTGAAGATGCCTCCGCATTTCTAGATCCTAAATATACCATAGACGACGCTTATGCCGTTTTGGGCATGCAGTTGGATGCAATAGAAGCTCTTGAAAAACCAAAGAGCTTTGATATGTGGATGGGCGTGGGCGTAGATACAGCAAAGACGAAAGCTGATTTCGTCCGTAAAGGTCGCGATTTTCTGGGAAGATGGTGGGATAAAATAGTAGAAAACGTGTGTGCTTGGTGGAAAAAAAATAGAGACAAAGTTGGAGACAAACTAGCTGCAGGTCTCACAGCCGCTATAGTAGCCGCTCTCCCTGCACCGTTCAATGCCTTGGGAGGAATAGTGGCAATGATTTTTGTGATAATCTGCAAATCAGGCTTCGATGCCGTCTGCAAGGAAAAACCAGCAAAAAAACCGTAACAAGCAACGCTTCTTGTATCTGCGCAAAGAAAACAAGCCCTAGCAATCTACGCCACTGAAGAGATAGAACCATCTGATTTAGAGGCTTTCAAATTCGGATAGCTTGGGCGATATTTAACCATGCGTTATTCTTCTCTTGAATTTAGTAGGCTTTTGGCTAGTGTCGAGAAGGTCAGATTTCTGTAGTGGACTGTGTCGTCTAGGCTTATGACGAAGCCTTCGATAGTGGAGGCGTCTAGGAAGTTGTATGCTTTTGCACTTGCCACTATCAGCCAGTCTCTAAGTTTCAAATAAGATGCGTAATCTTTGTGTAATGAGATGATGATTCCTTGATATCCTAACCCCATCCCCCTCGCACTAAAGATTATTTCCAGCGGAGCGCTTTCCTGGAAAACTTTCCTAGCCATTTTTCCAATCTCTAGAACGTGTTTTTCGTCTCCAGAGGCGTTGATCGTGGCGAGAGTCACAGCCATCAGATGATACCCAATTTTAGCGAAGTCAGGTATTACCGTGTACTCTTTAATGTAGCCTTCCTTCTCAAGCTTATTTCTCATCCGAGTAACCGTAGGTTGAGAACATCGTATGGCCTTAGCCAACTCTCTGTCGCTTTTTCGACTACTCTTCATAAGCTCTGAAAGAAGTTTCAACTCATTCTCTTTCATAACCGACCCTTTTTCTCTCTTTTTCATGTTTGTTCCCTAATAGGTTTTCGCTGTTAGGCCATGAGCTTTCAAGTTTGGGTAAGCTCAAGAATGTACGTGGGAAACTGCAGAAACGCAAAGTTATAGGCACGACAAGATAACATGTGACTATTCCCTCTTAGTAATGCTTCTTACCTGATAATCAGCAGAGAGTATAACTTCATAATTTTCTTTTGAGACTCTGACATTCACTTTGAACCCATCTTTCACCGGTATTACTTGCCTAATTTTTGAAATATTGTAACCAAAATGTCTTAATTGTTGCATAAGTCTTCTCCTTATTCCCCTATCACGCCCTCCTCTTGCCTCCAGTTTTTGACTGTATTTCTTGAATCCCATTCGGACGCATATGTTTTGTCTTCTCACTATTCGTCTGAATCGCTTTACGAGCTCATCAGCCCATTTAGGATGAATATAGTAGTCATTGTAAGTTTGTTTCTTCAGAGGACTGTACTTATCGTATTTTTGATTTATCGGTCTAAATCTACAGTCGGCTATTTGGACACGCCATTCTCTGCACTTCTTCACCTTTTTTAGCATTTCATTGAAGTCAATGTCCCAATTGTAGATCATGAAAACGAATATGTCTTTGCTTTTATACCCTGCATCAACCAGCATATCTATTCTTTTCTTTATTTTCCTGAAGTCAGACCATGGACCGTCCCATGCGATTCTTACATTCAGAAATCGTGCCTTTTTGATCAACTTGGCAATCTCCGGCGTCAGTAGCCTTGCATCGAACCCACACTGGCTTTCGCATGAAACATGTTTTCCTTTATATTTGAAGTCAGCGATTTCCCTTAGAATGTCCTTAATGTGTGAATTTGCAAGAATGTTGTTGTCATAGAAAACAAGTCTATTGCTTCGAATTTCACTTTTAATACTTCTCTTGTAGGAAAAATCAGGCTCTATCCGATGAACGCCACAGAACTTACAATTCCGTATGCATCCTCTTGAAGCGTGGATTATTTGGAATCCTAAATTGTGAGGATTCGCCAACATGTCATAATCTGGTATGACTTTCTCAGCTTCACTATGAACACCGACATACACATCATCGCAACCAGTATACTCCTTGCAGTCATCAGGCATTAATGAGGCGTATATGCCGCCCACACATATCTTGGCATGTGGAAATAAGCTTCTATAGTGCTCCACACTTTTTTTGACAGATTCTCTCCAGTAAGTAAAAAGTGATGTGACAAATATTCGGTCAGGTTCAAAACCTAATTCTTCTAATGAAATATTTCCTCTAGCTAGCTTAACCAAATCTCCTTTTTTCTTATGGTAGGTTGATAACTTCAAAAGACCTATTGGAAGGTAACTCCTATGATTTCTTTCTTTTGACGGAATCGGAAATTCAGGCTCGACAAGCAGAATTTTCAATCTAGTTCCGATCCAGCAGTTATCTAATATAGTTAAATAGCAATTATTAATAATTTTATTTTATTGCCATAAATATGAGTTAACATTAACTTTCTTAAGTCCTCATGTAATGTGATAGACATGCAAGAACTGAAACCAGTATATATTGATGTTGCTGCAAGCATCATCGCAGACATCAGTTCGGGAATATACCGAACTCCAGCAAATGCGTTGAAAGAACTGGTTAGCAACAGTTTTGACGCGGATGCGACAGAAGTTTACGTTAATACAGGATACTCAAATTTTGACCTATTTACTGTTGAAGACAATGGCGACGGAATGCCAGTTGATGATTTTATTTACTACATGGAGCATATTGGTGGCAGCGTTAAAAGATATGGCTCAAGGCTAGGCTTCACCAGGAATGGTCGACCCATAATTGGTAAATTAGGAATAGGAATTTTGGCGGTATCTCAGATATGCAAAGAGTTCACTGTAATATCTTCCAATGGTAATGGGAAAAAATTCGAGGCTACAATTGACTTAAGTGAGTTTGAAGAAAAAGAGGCGAGGAAAAAACAGCTTGCTCAACGCGTCGATAAAACTGTAAGAATCGGGGAGTTTCGGCCCGTTTTGTATGATGAGGAGAAAGGAAAAAAATACACTCTAATAACCTTGAATAAGATCAATGAAGGCTATCGGAAAACCTTACAGAAGGATTTCAATCTTCCTAATCTCAAACGGCGCCTGGCAAATCCTCAAGGATTTAATCAATTTGTTGAAGAAATAGCCAAAGTTAAACGCGGACTGGAGCAATTCACAGAGTACGATAGATTGATATGGGAGCTGTCTCTTGTGGCACCTCTTCCATACCTTAACCTAGGACCGATAATTGGCCAGAAATGTATTCCAAAAATCAAAAAAAGACTTGAAAACTATAATTTTAGAGTTATAGTTGATGGTCTAGAATTGAGAAAGCCAATTTTGTTTCCGCTTGATGAAAAAGTCAAGACGAAAGGTGTTCATTTCGATTTTGTCTCCGTCAACTTCGATAGTAAAGTAGGTGAATCTCATGAAGAATCTCGGTTGCAGTTTCATGGATACATCTATTTTCAATACAAAGCCATAATACCACCAGAGTTGCGAGGAATTTTGATTCGAATTAGAAATGTGGCAATTGGATACTATGATAAGTCTCTGCTTCATTATCCCATGCCCGCAGGTCCTCTGTCGAACCAAGTTTCAGGCGAAATCTATGTAGAAAGAGGATTGGAAAATGCTCTTAACATAGATAGAAACAGTTTCAGAGAAACGGATCTACATTATCTAGCGCTTCAAGAGAGCATTTTCACTGCCTTGGCGGGAATTAAGATGGAAAAGAAGAAGAAAAGGAAGATGCCAGAGGAAGAACTACCAGTGTTTGACAGAATCAGACTTTACTCGAGACGACGTAGAGAACAAGAAATCAAAGATAATGAACAGGATTATCTTCGCTATCTTGAGAATATTCTTAGACAGATTCTGAAAAGTCATTTCACAATAAACGTAGTTGACGAGGAAGGAAAACAGCCTGTCGCAGTTGTCGACGCGAATAAAATCGTCATATATGATAAGAATCCTTTGTGGCCTAGGAGGAGAAATGAAAGAAAAATCTTCAGGAAAATATTGATTTTCAAGGAAGTTGCTGAGAACATCTCTGGATCCGTTGAATCTGCAAAGTCCACTTTCTTCCAATTACTGAAACGTAGTCGAAAGTGAAAATAAGAATGTCCACTTTTGAACGAGAAAAAAGAGAATACTTCCAGAAGCTTTACACAGAGGATACAGCTAAGCATTATGTTCGAGTGCATGGCTGGTTAGAAGCGGCGCGTAAGAGACTTGCGAAAATTCGATCAACAGAAAGGAGAAAACGTCACTCTGCGAAATATTTCACTTTGCCAGGTGAGTACGCTGTTGATGTATTGTTGTTGGCAAATAACGGGATAATTCAGCAGACTGAAGTTGGATTTCCGAGAGTTGTCTATTGCGAAAGAGACCTACAGACTGTTAGCGTTATTAACAAGAAATTGGGGAGATGTATGGGTGTTTTTTCAGGCACCTTTGAAAGAGTGGTGTTCACAAGGGATTTTCAATCATACTGTCCATTTGACATTATTAACTTAGATTTGACTAAAGAGATATTCCCATTGGATGGTAGACCTGAATCAAATACTATAAGAGCAATCGAAAAATTGCTTTGGCTTCACAAGAATCGTGAGTTCGATTTCTACCTTACTTTCAAATCTTCCCGGAAAGAAACGAATCCAGATGCTGTTAGAGAGTTTGAAAGAATGGTTATAGACAACTTCAAGAATAACAAAACTTGGGAGGAAACGTTTGTTAAAAACTGCGGGGGAGGTGTAAAAGAACTTCTGAAAAGCGATTTTACCCTTTTTTGGTGTAAGTCTTTCCCTAAATGGATTTTAGAAACAGGGATAACTAACAATGTCGCAGGCTCCCTTCAAGGCGAATACATCTATTTGCGGAAACCCCCTTATGGGGCTCCGTATCATATAGTCACTTTCTTGTTTTCTTTTGCAAGAAAAAGCCACGGCCTCATGGGTAAACACAAGGCGGTTTCTGAATGTAAAGAGGAAATCTTCAGATCTTTCGCCCTTACACCTTTTGACGTTGATAAGTACTTGAAAGAAAATACTGCAGAGAAAACGAAGCTAAAAGAGGATCTTGCAAGAATCTTGAAAACTCCACCAAAGATATCAAAAGTATGATTACACAACCAAATATCAACGCATACGGCACCTATCATAGAACCTCAATTTCGTTGACGCAAAAATCTTTACTTGAACTCATCTCTCTCCGTGGGGTTTGTTTGTGTCGTTTCTGCGGTGCAGTTTTAACATAGTTAGCATTATTGAGACTCTGATAAGCGGTGAGAAGGCGCCGAGAGCATTTTCTGATTCATCAAATGCGTCGTACTTATGATCGGGAAGCCGGCAAATTCATGTTTAACATTTCTTATGAGACTGCTGTCCGGCGATCACCCAGGAGTGTGGCTGTTGCTGAGGCTTTTGGCTTAGGCGTCGACGAGGAGCAAAAGTTTGTCATTCTAGACAATGTCGAGCTGAAAATAAGCCCTACAGATATCGTTTATGTGACTGGCGACTCCGGTAGCGGAAAAAGCGTCTTGCTGAAGGCGATCCACAAGGATCTCGGTGATGATGTTTTCGATATGGGAGACGTCCATGAGGAGTCAGTTAAGCCCTTAATTGAGACTGTTGGGGCTTCGGTTGAAGAGGCTTTGGAACTGCTCAGCAGAGTAGGCTTGAACGACGCTTTTCTTTTCCTGCGTACATATGACCAACTCAGTGATGGTCAGAAATACCGTTACCGAATTGCAAAGTTAGTCGAGGGCGATAAGCAGTGGTGGCTCATGGACGAGTTCGCTGCAACTCTAGACCGGGACACAGCTAAGATTGTGGCCTATAATCTGCAGAAGCTTGCGCGACAGCAGGGCAAGGCGGTTCTTGTAGCCACGACTCACACTGACTTGTTTGATGACCTCAAACCTAGTGTGCATGTTCACAAGCGTTTTGGTAAAGAGATCAGTATAGCGTACTATACAAATGAGCCTGCTACAGAGTGCAGCCTCGTCAAGGAAATGAGTATCGAAGAAGGCAGCGTCGCAGATTGGCGCGAGCTCGCGAGTTTTCATTACAGAAGTCACAGGATTGCTGCTCCTCGCAAGATCTTCTGTCTCAAACGCGGTGAGGAATTGTGCGGAGTGATTGTCTATGGTTATCCGGCGCCCACATGTTTTGGGCGTAGACTTGTGCTTCCAAGAATGGGAATAAGAGAGCTGAATCAAAAACTAAGCGTTATCAGCCGGGTCGTTGTGCATCCTAAATATCGCACTATAGGTTTAGGAGCTAAGCTTGTCAGGGAAACTCTGGATTTAGCTGGGACGCTTTTCGTTGAAATGCCCGCGGTGATGGCAAAATACAATCCTTTTGCCGAGAAAGCTGGAATGCAGAAAATAGTTGAGCAGCCCCCGCCGAAAGAAGCCCTAAGACTCGCGGAAGCACTTCAAGCTTTAGGCTTTAACATTCAGTCATTGGGAAGCGAAAAATACGTTTTAAGGAAGCTACAGGGCCTAGACATCAAGCAATTAGATGCCATGAGGGAAAGCCTCGTTAAACACGTTCATCCCAGAGCCATGAAATACTTCTTCTATCATCAAGCGTTTGGAACCAAGCAAGCCTACGCGAAGGAAATAGGCAAGGCAAGTCTCGAGAAGCTTGCCCATCTGATCAAAGTTTACGGCTTTCTACTTCAAACAAAAGTTTACTTGTTTTGGCGTGAAGCGTAAAACTCAGTGAGCCTTCATTTTTCCTTCTTTTTTACGCGCTTAAATTCGTAAACAGTGACGATTTTTTCTGGGTCCCAGCTGCCGTTTATTTCTATCCATGCCTTACGAAATTCTTCTAGGCTGTCGTATCCTTCTTTTCGGACGTCTTCCAGGCTTATTTCTCCAAGCCTTTGCTCAAAACGCCGCTTGATAATAACGTGACCTTGGGGTTCTCCAAACCAGCGATCACGAATAGAATAGCGGCTTCCTATCTTGTATTTGTAGCGGCTGGTTCTTCGCGTCTGGGTTTTCCTGTCTTCCAGGATTTTTCTGATGTGGTGCCTCTTAAAGAGCATGCTCAAAGTTGTCACCGTACCGCTTGATTAATTCTTCCTCTTCAACCGTAGGCAAGCCTTTCTTCTGCAGCCACAAGTTTCTTAAGACAATGAGTTTTGCCTGGTAGAAGTAGCCGCCTTCTCTCAGCTCTTTCCTGGTTGCTGCTATCCCTTTAAAGTCGTTATCCATTGTCTTGGCTTGTTTTTCCTGGAAGAGCTGCTGGGCTTTCTCCCAGATCAGCGGTCTAACGTAAGGCCAGAATTTGCCTTTAGGGCGCGGCATTTTGACCGAAATGAAGCTCGCAATGCTCTTTTTAAGTTCTAGGTCTGAATTATTTCAACATGACTCAACAATCGAGCCGAATGTGATTTATTGATATGCAACTAAATCAGTTTTGTAGCAGAACGTATTACATTTAATATAGGAGATCCTCAGAAAGAAAGAGACACGACTGAATAAGATTCCCTGGATGAGACGGATAGTAAAAGTTGAAGTAGAGACGAAGGAGAAAAAGCGTTAAAAGTCAAGCCAGAGTTTAATTACTCTGGGGGCGTGTCACCGCCTAGCCCTAATTGAAGGGTAGAAAAGAGAACAATAGGTACGGGAAAATGGAGAAGATAGAAAGCTGAAGATGTGGATTTCGTGAATGGTTATGCATCATTCTTGGTGGTAACGGCGCTGATGTTTTTGTCCATTGCTGCGTTTTTGAGGACAAAACTAAAGGGATGGCTGTTATCAGCCTTAGGTTTCTTTTTCTTATCCAGCGGCTTCATAGGCACAGTGATCCTGGCAATTTTTGAGGCCCTGCTTCCTCATCCTATCTATCAGTTCATACCTATAGCGTATTGGCTGGAGCTGTGTATTTCAGCGACCCTTATTGCAATTGGATGGGGTTCAGCGCTTAAGCAAAGCTGGGACAAACATCGAGAGAGGCCTTATTCCAGAACCCTTCACGAGGCTAAAGAGAACAAAAAACAAAGAGGAAAATAGAGATGAAGGTAAAGCTGAGCAAATTTGGGGGATTATGCTTGGAATTGGGTTCATGGTACTAGGTATCCTGCACATTGCTTATCCTGAACTGGTCTTTGGTGGAACTACACAAGGGGGCAGATTAATTGCGGTGTTTGGCGGCTCAATTCTATTCATCGCAGGGTTAGCTCAAACTCTGTATATTATGATATACCAAATGAGGTGGTGTCATCGGTTTCTCAAACAGTTTGACTACTAACTCTGAGAAACCGACCTCCAAACTAAACAACGATATTCACGGTCACAAAAAAACTCCGAAAAAAACCAAAAACCACTCAAACCATCACCTAATGACAGTACAGAAAAAAAAGTCATCCAGTGACAAAACACCATCACATGGCAAACAAGACGGGCAAACAGACATCTGATTATTTACATCTTCTTAATAGACACCATGAGAAACTGCTAGCCGTATAGTGATTTTGAAAAAGAAGCTCAAGCCGATAGAGCCTTTCTAGTGTTTTTGCCTAAAACTGCATTGAAATTTATCCTCTTTTTCTAGAGTAGATCAAGAACTTTCTTTGGGATGATGTAGTTCTTCTTGCAGTATTTGCATTTTACCTCATTTGATTTTGAAGTGATAGGTTGGGACGCACCACAATTGGGACATTCCATACTTATTGTTCCAACCTTTCCGATGTTCAGATTGGCTGACACCACATAACTGGTTCTTGCCATTCTTCTACATTCTCCAGCCTTTTCCCACATCTCTAGCTCTTCGTATGCTTGAGCCGCTTTCTCATATCGCCCGGCCTTTTCAAGTTTCTCTATTTCTCGGATTTCCCGTCTAAAGGCTTCTTCATCAGACACTGCCACTTCGGATGGTAGTAGTTTGTTATTGCAGTAAGGACACATCGTCGGATTGCGTTGTAAAATGTATTCTTTACAGTTTGGGCACTTCACCATGAGCTCGCCCATTACGAAATCTAGCTAAAACAGCTATTTAACGATTCTTGCAAACAGGAGATTGTGTAGCGCACGCTAAGCAAAGCACCTGGAGGCTCAAAAGCGGAAAAGATCTACAGTCTCGAAAGTGATCAGCATTATATCACATAGTTTATTTTATCGTAATCACCAATAGATGCTTGTGGGGAGATGAGAACTATTACCCTGGACACTATGATGGCAGTCACTGGGAACTTGATCCAGTAGGCTGGACACACGCAGTGTTATACATGACAGTAACTCTCTGAAGGTAAGGAGCATGGCAAGCCGAGGAGAAGAAAAGCCAAGCTGGAAAAAGACCAAAACTCCGGCATGGTTAGCATGGATTGCTGTCGTGTACCTAGTCGTAGGAACGGCGTTTGTGCTATGGGCGGCTGACCAAGCCCCTCGTCACCCTGAATACTATCCATTGACTCTGATTGGCTATTTGGCAGGCTTTGCCTTAATAGTGTTAGTAACGTATGCTCATGGAGTTTGGCGAGTGTGAAGAGGAGAGTCGCCGCCGAAGCCTGTGACTCCAAAAGGCTTTCTGAAACAATGCGTCAAATGCGGAAAGGAAATCCCCATAGCCTCAGAACTGTGCCCATTGTGCGGAACAAAACAATAAATAAACTAGCTTAACTCCACATTTTTCTAAACACATCTACGGATGGGGGCGCACCCTTCTTTTTGGAAAGTAACACTTCAGGGCAATCGCAGTCGACAGTGAAGGCAATATTGGAACTAATGAACCATTTCACGTATCAAACATCACTCACTTACGTCTTACAACGAACTTTCTTAATCCTTGAATCACTTCCTGTTAGCACGAAAACAAAAAGGTCGCATAGCGCGCGCTAGCGGCCTTGACCTTGCCTATAAGTAGACGAAAGATGCACGAAAGCTGCTGAGCTCTATTTGGAAAGTGCTTCGGCGACAGCTTGTCCCCAGTTTTTCGCTTTCTCCAGTTCTCCCTCTTTCAGTTGCATTTGATTCATCTTGCCTTCTACGTAGGCAATCAGTGGAGCAGTGACCAGCTTGAAACCCAGATCCTTAAGTTTACCTTCTATGCCCTTAACTGCGCTTCCACTGAACCTTGATTGCAGTTGCGTGTCAAAAGCAGCTGCCAGCTTTCCAGAAAACTTCCTGCTTGGCAAATCATCAAGGAACTGCATTATCCCCTTCGATGCTCTAAAATAGATCGTGGGCGCACCAGCAACCAAGCAATCATAATCCTTCACAATAGCTTTGTCAACGTCCTTAACGAAGAACGAGACAACTTCGATTCCGTTCTCCTTCAATGCTCCGCCAATCGTCTCAGCAACCTTTGCCGTCAACCTCATAGGAGAGACAGTGTCGTAAACAATCAAAACTTTCATTCAACCAAACCTCACTGCCACATCAAACCAGTGAACATGCCTTACCAAGAGACTATGAGTATTTCCATTTTCTTTTCGGTCTTGAGGCAGTCGACCAGCATGCAACAATACCGCACCGATCGGAATAGCGCGCGCAAAAGAAAGAGAAGAGTTAGCAGCAACACATTATTTCTTCGCAGCAGACGAGAGGACCCCTACCAGACGTTGTGCACACTACCTCGCAACCGCAGACGTCACAGATATACGCGCTATTTTTTTCAGACTTTTCCATCTTGGTTTTTGCTTTCTTTGGCATTCAATCACCAGAAGCAATGATTGATCCCGAGATATTTAACTTTATGTTACTGTTGCAACACAGTCACATATATTTAAAAATGTTAGCCACCTCTAGGCTACCGACAACAACTTTTCGTAGAGTTGACCTTGAGTAAGCCTCCTCCTCGCAAAGGCGAAGCCTACAGCTCCTATTGCTACAAGATCAGTTTTGACAGAGTTTTAAGTATAGCTGTTGCCCGAAGCTAAAATGAGGGTCTACGTATGATAAAACACCCTAAAATATCGAACATTTTGGCGAACTGCCATCTTCTTGTGCAGAAAATTTATCAGCCAAAAGACATGAATGAGAAGAGAAACATAATTTAAAGTTAACGAAGTGGAACATGGGCGGAAAAATAGTTGCCTAAATCAAGAATTGCGGAGACCTTGGACAGACTATCGTCAAGACCCGCCGTAAAATATGGGTTATATTTAAGCGCCGTAGTGATTTTTTTCGCGCTAATATTGTTGCCGCCCATTCTGGGAATCATAATAAAATGGAACACCATGCAAAACGTTCTGACCCAAACAGAGTTCGTCACACGCGCACTGGATGCTATTAAGAACTCTTTTGCAATAGCCTTGCTTGTCTCCGCGTTGGATGTCATAACGGGGGTACCAATGGCTTGGCTTATCACACGTGGAAAATCTAGATGGTTAAGCATTTTGGATACGTTTTCAGATATTCCCTTTATCGTTCCCACAACTGTGCT
>Ga0224506_10000703_pt1 | contig 26514 bp, 26 predicted proteins | sample SF_Jan12_sed_USG_2_FD_169108 | JGI IMG/M metagenome (GOLD analysis project Ga0224506, IMG submission 169108) | Sediment microbial communities from San Francisco Bay, California, United States - SF_Jan12_sed_USGS_8_1 | ecosystem: Environmental > Aquatic > Marine > Sediment | place: USA... | reverse complement strand
TTTTCAGGGAAACGGTCGCGCTGACGACGAGGTGCATACACCACAGCAAACTGCTCTTTAACCAGATCAGTATGTGGATCTGTGTAATACCCGTTAACCATGAAGTGTGGATAGACTAGACATGGGAAACCAGTCTGGCTTCCGGAATGGTAACTTGTAATGCAGCAGTAATTTCATGGGTAATACCGGGGCGGGGTCTGACGCTGACCCATAATAAATTCAGTTTCAGATTTACTTCAGCAAAGACAACGGACTTATTGAAATTGACCAATGTGCATTCAATATTCCGGATGGTTTCCTTGAGAACATGGTTTGGTTTTTCACTCAATTTTGGAAGCAGAACCATAAAGTCACTTAATGTTCTGCCATTTTCATCATGAGTAGGCACGCGTTTGTGCAACGGCTCGGCCTCATGAATCTGCAGTGAACGCAGTAATGTCTGGTCTTGATCTTTGGTCATATCTGGCCCGGACAGAATGTATACCTCAATATTATCGACCAGTATCCAGTATTTGTTTAGCCAATACCAGCCCGACTATGGTTTTGGAATCCTGTATTATTCCATCATAAATCATTGAAATGACTTCATTAAAATCAATCCAGTGCACTTCCAGCACTTCATGATCTTCCTTATTTTGTTGACCATGGTGTAATCCCTGCGCCAGATACAGATAAACAATTTCATTAAAGATACCGGGGGAACTGATTTCCTTGCCCAGTTCTTTCCAGTCTGATGCCATAACACCGGCCTCTTCCTGTAATTCACGCTGTGCAGTTTGTAGTGGCGGTTCCTTGTTATCAATCTTGCCGGCTGGCAATTCCCATAACCAGTCATTTACCACAACTCGAAATTGTTTCAGTAAACAAACACGGTTTTGATCATCAATGGCGACCACTGCTGCACCACCGGGATGACGTACAATTTCAAGCTCCATTACCTGACCATTGGGTAATGTGGTTGTTTGCACGCCCACTTCAATGATCTTGCCGTGGAATACAGTCTTGTCCTTTTCCGTCATATATATTCCTCTGGTCAGAAACAGGCCGTTTCTTTACAATCAAAAATGCAATATTCAACCGCTTCTCAAGGAGGCTATTATGAACATTCCCGGAAAATCAGCTTTGGTTTTAGTACTATTCACTATTTTCAGTATGTCCGCGTTTGCCGAGAAGAGTCCTCTGGTCAGCTACAAGGCATTACATCCCGACACAGCATTGAAACTTGCCAAGTCTGCACTGGATGCCTGTCGTAAGGAAGGTTACCAGACTGCCGTTTCTGTTGTCGATCGTATGGGGATTCTGCAAGTAACACTGCGTGATCAATATGCCGGATCTCACACACCGGATACAGCTTATCGCAAGGCATGGACAGCGGCCAGTTTTCATACCAATACAACGGAACTTGTTGGCGTAACACAGGCAGGCCAACCGCAATCCGGTGTCAGACACGTCACCAACGCACTTATGCTAGGCGGTGGTCTTATTATCGAAGCCGACGGATCATTGATTGGGGCAATTGGTGTATCCGGTGCTCCCGGCGGTGATCTTGATGATCAATGCGCCAAAAAAGGGCTGGCTTCCATTGAAGAAGAATTGTTTTTATAGCGATTCATGAAGCCGGTCAGGATTTTTCGGCATCTTGCCTGCGAAGGACCGGGTTATCTGGGTGAATTTCTTATCAGAAATAATATTCCCTACGAAGTTGTTTGTATTGATGAAGGTGTTGCTGTGCCGGAGACATGTGATGATGTCTCCGGCCTGATCTTTATGGGTGGTTCCATGAGTGTCAATGATTCGCTTGACTGGATCGAAAAAGAAACAGCACTGATAAAAGAAGCAACTGAAAAGAACATGCCGGTACTGGGGATCTGTCTTGGTTCACAATTGATTGCAAAGGCATTGGGCGCAAAAGTTTATCCCGGTGCCAATGGACAGGAGATTGGCTGGCATCCGGTACATGCGGTCAAGGGTGAGGAAAAAAATGCATGGATCGCCGGTATAGATTTCAGTAACGAGATATTCCACTGGCATGGCGATACCTTTGAATTACCGGAAAATGCAACATTGTTATTAAGCAGTGACTGTTATCCAAATCAGGCTTTTGTTGTCAACAATACCCTTGGTATCCAGTTTCACCTTGAAATGATGCAGGACATGGTGGATGAATGGAATGTGTTATATCAATGCGATATTGAAAAAGGACGCGACTGTACCCAGTCATCTGAAGAAATAAACCGTGATCTTGAAAACCGTATTAGACAATTACATAAGGTGGCTGACGTGGTTTACTCTGCCTGGATAAAGTGTCTGGCATGATAGGCTCTGACGTTTTCCAGAAAACCATTGCACGCGGGCCTGTTTTCTATTTCTGATTCTTCAGCAATCGGTAAATCCGGGTATTTATTCATCACCGCTTGCGCAAAAACACCATTACCCAGTTTTATCTGTTCACCACTATCTGAAAAAACCGGTGTACTACCCACTCCACAACTGGGTGAACGTGCCTTGAAAATATAACCGCTGATACTGCTTAACCTTTTATCCAGCTCATTCACGTAGGACAATAATGCATCAGTGACATCCTGTGATTTTTTTTCCACACCACAGGCATGAATGGAATCATCCGGCTTTTCAACCAGCTGAATTGCCGGCCGCGGCACACTCATACCAATACCGGTTTCAGGACAAATATGGATCACATCAAATTCTTGAGACAACACTGATATGACTGTCTGGTTTGCCTTGTCTTTACCATCATAACGAACCGGATCGCCCATCAAACAACTGCTGACTGCAATAATGATTTTTTGTTGTTTCATGTTCAGGGATTATATAGAAATAAAAAAGGGATAACATGGTTATCCCTTTTTTAAAATCAAATAGGTGTGATATTAATTGCGATAAACACCGCGTCCCATCGCACGTTCATCCTGTTCTACTTGCTTCATAACCAGACTAAGTGCATCCAGATAGGGTACTGCCCCGTTGTCGCGCAGAATATTCTTGCCCTTTGGGCTATGGGTGAATTTGTAAAAACTGTCAACCACCTTGGCATTCTTGCCAGCAGCATTTACCGCCAGATAAAGGGGTCGATACAAGATATAACTGCCATTTACGATATTTTGATAATCCGGTGTTTTGCCCTCCAGCTGCAAAATCTTGGCCTTGAGTTTACGAGCACTACTGATGCCGGTGATCGCAATCGCATCCTTGTCCTTTTCAACTGCTGCCTCAAGCGGACCAGATGACTTGAAAAACTGGCTCGCCTCAAATTCCTTGTTGTAATTGGCAAATACCAGTTTACGCAATGTACGACCAACACCTGACATCTTGCCTTCACGTGCAAACAACTTGATATTGCTATCACTGCCTCCTAACTGCTTCCAGTTTGTAATCCTTCCTTCCAGCACACCACGCAATTGATCGAGGGTAATATTATTAACCTTGTTGTCTGGATGCGTAATAACAACCAACGCATCCCATGCCACCGGTTTCAGGATGGCACCCTTTTCCAGATCACTGGACTCCATCTTGTAACGACAAGAACCTCCCATATCCACTTTTCCTGCTGCAGTTTCACGGATACCGCGTGTTGCACCACCGCCCTGAATATTGATCTGGATACCGGATTCCTGACTAAAGGCAGCGGCCAACTCGTTCATAAAGGCCTTTTTGGTAATACCACAGCCTACCCATGTTAGCTGAATGGCGCCTGATGACTCGGGATTACCCTGTGCCGCTTCCTCGGCATAGGTCGAGAATGATAATAATGAAATTATCATAATAATCAGTAAGTTATTCTTCGCAATGAATGTTCCCATTGGTGACGACCTCCATGTAGGGGTAAAAAAATCAAAGAGTTACTTCAATATCGGTAAATCCGGACATTTCTTAAGACTAAAAGCCAGTATTCTCATATCTGTATCTCCGGCATCAGAAAACAAGCAAGTCATGACTTCACATAACAAAAAAACATCGCGATTCAGATTTTTCCTAAAAAGCACATTGAATTTTCCTGAATTTAATCGTGATTTCTGAATACTTTTTCATCTGTGACAAAGCTGTAACATTGTGTACGTCCGATATGGCTCATTTTTGTACCCACATTTTCTGTCTTGGGGTTAGACCAGATTTAAATTTCACTATTAAGAACAACAATTAAGGTAATTCACCTTCTGGTAAAGGTGTCTTTTAATATCCATTTACAATGTTTTAATTGTTAAAAATTGTGTCATAAAAACCTGATTTTATTTAACAATTGTTCACAAAAACCCCATTGTTTTAGTGGCAGTAAATCCCTACAGTTTTACCAACAGCGACATCAAGGATTTTTAGCCTTTTTGTTTTTTTGAAATTAGCAGTTCCATCAAAAAATAAATTAATGCGATGGGGGAATAACTGTAAGGAGAAATGATTATGCGTCTGGCTTCACGTTCACAATATGCAATTACTGCAATGCTCGAATTGGCCTTATCTGAAGATACGGATCCAATCCCGTTGCTTGAATTATCACACAAACTGAATATTTCACTTTCCTACATGGAGCAATTGTTTGCGCGACTGCGCCAACATGGTCTGGTCAAGGCACGCCGTGGACCGGGTGGTGGTTATAAACTCAGCCGTCCACTGCGTGAGATCATGGTATCTGATATTGTTTGTGCGGTAGAAGATATCAATGACCCCAGTATTGAAACAAAACACATTCCGGCACCAGGTGAAAAATCTGTTTCTGGCAGAATGTTGTGGAAAGATCTGAGTAAGCAGGTTCACAAATTTCTGAGCGGGATCAGTCTGGCTGAAGTGATGGAACACAAGGATTCTGTCCAACAAACAGAAACCGTAACTCAACACAGTACATTAAGTCATCCCGTGATTTAATTACAACTGTTGGCTTGAAAAAATAAAACGCCATGGTATTTGATTACCATGGCGTTTTATTTTGTATGCTGTTATTCCAGATAGGCGATCTTGTCACTACTGGCTGAGTCTTTTTCAATACCCGTACCAAGATGTTTATCTTCACCTATACGCAACAGACTGGGTAACAGGATTAATGTAAAGACGGTACTGACCGACATTCCACCGACAATGACTGCGGCCAGACCACGATAAAGCTCTGTACCGGCACCAGGATTCAACAACAAAGGCAACATACCAAAAATACTGGTCAGTGTGCTCATCAGGATAGGACGTAGACGTAAATGCACTGCCTGTGCAACAGCATCACAACGTGACATTCCGTTGCGTTCTGCGTTACGTGTCTGGTAAACCAGCAGGATAGCATTGTTGACCACCAGTCCAAGCAGGATAATAAACCCGATCATGGTTAATAAATCCATATGCTGAATAGTAAACAGATTCACTATTTTCAGTGCCACAACACCACCCACGGTTGCCAGTGGAATAGCAAGCACCACCAGCAAGCTGTCCTTGAATGAACGGAACAGGGAGCTCATTAACAAATACAGGATAAGAATAGCCAACCCAAAACCACCACTCAGACTTTTTTGTGCCGCTTTTAATTTATCCGCCGTGCCGGTGTAACGCACCATTCCATCCTCCGGCAACATTCCCTGTAACACCGGAGCCACTCTTGTCTCAACAATATCCAGGGCGCGTTCAAGTGAAATATTTTTTGGCGGTGACACAACCAGCGTAATCGTACGCCGTCTGTCCAGTCGTCTAACCTGACTTGGCCCTGCTGTGCGTTTTACTGCCATCAATTCATCTACCGGTAAAATGCCGGCATCCGGTGTATACAACGGAATCGTGCTCAGTTCTTCCGGTGTTTGCCAGCTTTCAGCTCGCAGGATCATGTCCAGTCTTTCTTCACCATCAAAGTAATCACCGATGTACAAGCCATCACCTAAAGCACGTGCCAGCCGCGCCATGACCTGACGGTTCCAGCCTGCCTCCGCAATCCGACGCTCATCAGGTACAAACTGCAATTCAGGTTCTGCTAACTCAAGTCCGGGGTGAGGTTGAATTTTTGAACCCGGAATCACTTCCTGAATCAGGGCATAACCGGTTTGGGCGGCTCCCAGCAGACTCTCGATATTGCGTGCCTGAAGATTAACCGAAATGGTACGACCACCACCCATTCGACCAAACAGTGAAGATTGTTTGGCAAATGCAATGGTGTCCGGAAAATCAGACATCAGACCATTCAATAAATCAACGACTTCATCTGTCTTGGTTTCATCTTTGGCGCGCACACCCATGAATACCCGATTGGCGCGTGCAACAAAAAAGTAGTTTTTGATTTGCGGTTCCTTGCCGCCTTCCAGATAGGGCTTCATTCTCTCAGCCAACGTATTACCCATTTCCTTTTCCAGATAAGTAATATTGGCGCCAGGCGGCATATTGATAAAGGCAAATGCCAGATTACGTTTTCCAACCGGCAAATATTCAGTTTGTGGGAACAAGGCCCATGTAATCACAATGGAGCCACAGATCAACCCGGCTATCCAGAATGCGCGCTTGGACACGGTATCTGTTAACGACATGACACCATTGGCAATCCGGTTCCACCAATGCTTGTGCGGGTCCTCCGGATTTTCATCTCTTAACCACTTCATCGCGGATGTCGGAATAACCGTAATAGCAATAATCAATGAGGCACTGATAGCAACAGCAATGGCAACGGCAAGATCAGCAAATAATTGTCCGGCAACATCTTCCAGAAAAACGATCGGTAAAAAAATCGCGACTGTTGTTGCAGTGGATGCCAGTAACGCACCCCAAACCTGTGATGTGCCCAGATCCGATGCCTCTTTTCCCTGCTTACCTTTTTCCCGCAAACGCACAATGTTTTCCAGTACTACAATGGCAGCGTCTAGTACCATACCCATTGCCAATGCGAGTCCTGCCAGCGAAATCACATTCAATGAATGACTTGTCAGATCAAGAAAACTGAATGAAACCACCAGACAAACCGGAATAGCCACTGCAACCATCAAGGTTGCACGGAACTGGCGCAGGAACCACCACAACACACCAATGGCAAGAATAATACCCAGCAACATATTGTTGCGTACCATACTAATGGAACGATCAATATAAATGGTTTCATCATAAACCTGTGTAATGGAAAGACCGGCCTGTACCAGTGGGCCATCGCGCAATTCCTCCATGGCCTCCTTAAGCCCCGCCATCACATCCAGCACATTCACCCCGTTCTCACGATGCGCATTGACGGCAATTGCATTCTCGCCATTGGCAATCACAAAGCCTTCACGTTCACGGAAACCGATCTCAATAGTGGCTATATCACGCAGTAAAATCGGATGACCCTCTCGCCATTCGACAACCATGTCGCCAATGGAATCAACATCAAACTTGCCGGCAAACCGCAGGTTGTAACGGCGCTTGCCAACCTCCTGATCACCACCCGAGACATCCTTGTTGCCACCGGCTAGTTGTGCCGCCTTGTTCAAATTAACACCCAGACTGGCCGCCTTGTAGGGATCAAAAACAATCTGTACTTCACGTTCACGCCCACCCCTTATTTCTGACTGGGCAACACCCGGCACACGTTCAAACCGTGTCTGGACTACTTCCTCGATATAATTTTTATAACTGACAATGTCATTATTGTTCCCCGGCAAGGGTTTGAGAATAAACCAGGCAATGGCGCGTGTTTCACCGCCTATAGTACTGATGATGGGTTCGTCTGCATCATCCGGGTAACGCGGTACACGATTTAACCGGTTCAGTACTTCCAGCAATGCACGTTCAATATTGGTGCCAACAAGAAAAGTAATACTGACTCGACCACGACCCTGCTGTGCCGTAGATAACAGTTCTGTCATACCGGGCAAACCACGCAACACCTTTTCCTGCTGTTCAATAATTTCCGATTCTATTTCTTCCGGTGCAGCAGAACGCCAGTTGGTTGTAATACTGATTTCCGGTTTTTCAACTTCCGGAGTTAACTGGATAGGGAGCCGCTCAAGACTTATCAGGCCAAAAACGATAGCCAGAATAACGGCAACCGCAACGGCAACCGGATTACCCAAAGATGAACGTGTTAATGTCACTCTTCCTGACCTGATGTAATAATTCTGACTTTTTCGCCTTGCTTGAGTCGTTCACCACCACGAATAACAACACGGTCACCTGTTTTAACATCACCCTTTACTTCAATCAGATCACCTGATGCAATGCCGGTTATTACCATCAAACGCTCGGCCGTATTGTCTGTCCTGATACGAAACAAGGTGATACCACTGCGGCGAAGAACCAGTGCATCTCGCGGCACTGCCGTAACAAGACGTTCGTTTGAAACCGGAACAGCAACACGTACTGTTGTCCCTGCCGGCCAGTTGACTTCCCCGGGATCGATACGCATTTCATACAGACGTGAACGATCATCACCTACCGGCACGATGGCACGCACTATGCCTTTGGCAAAGGTATTAAAGGAACGTAGCTCCACTTCACTGCCTTCGGCAACAAACTCAAGATTACTGCCCGGTACGCGTGCCTGAACTTCCAGCTGTTGTGTATCGACAACACGCACAACCGTTTTTCCGCTGTCGGCCCATTCTCCATTTGTTAAAAATCGTTCGGTAACAACGCTATCAAATGGTGCCAGAATCACCATACGTTGCAAGCGATCACGCATCTGTTTTGCGCGCGCTTCAGCGGCTCTTAAATTACTTTGTGTGACATGACTTTCTGCTTCTGCTTCATCGAGTCGGCTTTGTGCTGCATTACTTTTGCTTGCCAGTTTTTTCAAACGCTTCATTTCACGTTGTGCAAAAACCAGTCTCGCCTTTTCTCTTTCAACAACCGCATCCTGTTCAATGGACTCCTGTCTAATCAAGGTGTCATCCATGCGCACGACCGGCTCACCTTTTTTAATATTGGTACCTATTTCCGCTACCCAGGTAATCCTGCCGCTGACTTCCGCCGCCAGACGCGCATCATTGCGGCTGATAACAGTCCCCGGCAACCAGGCAACCGGTGACATCATTTGTTCAACCGCCAAAGCTACACGTACCGGTGATAATGGAATACTGCTGTTGTTTTTATCCGCAGCAGAAATCACCATCGTTGACGTCACGATCATTGCTACTAAAACCAGTGCTGATGTTAAAACTTTTGTCATGATGGGTGATCCCGGTTATTAAACTGCTTCATTATTCTTCAGAATACTCCTTAACAGAATAAACGTGAAGCAGCTATTATCAAACACTTACATACCGACCGGACTGATAATGGCTGAGTATGCACGACGTAAATGCCCTCTTGGCCATGATACATCAAGCACAAATTCAACAACTGGCTCACGTATCGGTTCTTTTGAGGAAACTCCAATCACAACCTGTCCATCCGGTTTTTCTTTCACTTTAAATTTCAGTAAGTGTAGAGATTGCACATAGGGTATCCCGTTTTGCTCAAATACAGCTGGTGAGGCAATGCCGATTTTCATCTTTGGTACATCATCAATTGTGACACTCACAACTTCAATCTCGGCATCCATCGGCTGACCGAGTGCCGAATTTACCGTCAATCCACCCAGACCCAACGCCTGTGCCGTCAATGCCATTAACATTCCCACAACCAGTAATATCAATTGCCTCATTTGCCACCTCACATATTCAATACTGTGCTTGCACCACTACTATGACAACTTGCAAAAAATCCGGTTTTGTCTCAATTCGTTTGTTTTGTTTCAAAATTTACAAACATTTAACAATTACCATTCATTTTTTACAGGTATTTGTCCTTAAATTACATGATGTTATCTTCATTTTCTCAAATCTGGCTAAAAGTTGACTGTTATAGTCGGGATAATATATAGTTTCTGATAGTTTTACTAGGTTATTAAATACCTCGTTATTTCAGTCTAACTGTAGTTATGAAGGAGACAATATGCGACTCTCGACTAAAGGACACTATGCCATTACTGCAATGATGGAGCTGGCATCAAATCAGAAATGCGGACCTATGCGACTGGCTGATATATCAGAACATCAGGGGATCTCGGTCTCTTATCTCGAACAGCTTTTTGCACGTTTGAGAAAACATGGCCTGGTCACCGGTGCACGTGGACCGGGTGGCGGCTATCGTCTGGCGCGTAATACGGATCAAATTTCGGTTGCTGATATCCTGACTGCTATAGATGAAAGCTCCATGATTCAAAGTCCCGATGAGATATTCCACTGGAATGACAGAAATGATCCAACCCCACAAACCATGTGGCGTGATCTAAGTTTCCAGTTGTATGATTTTCTGAGCGGAATTTCTCTGGCCACTGTGATTGAACAGGAAAATGTGCAGGCAGCTTTTGCCAGTTATCAATTAGCTGAATGTGGCAAATCTCAAACCATGCCGATGGTATCCAGCTTCTAGAAAAAAGCCCGGTTTAACCGGGCTTTTTTTATAACGTTAAAAATCCTTGGTAATGGTAAAATTAAACGCCGAATCTTCCAGCACACTTCCAGAATAATTTTCCTCTGATAACCTGACTGCGTCATACCCGCTATGGGTAAAATTCACCCCCAGATCAAAGCCTTCCACTTCACGTGACAGGTTGATCCTGTAACCGGTAAACCCCTTGAGACCTGTACGGTTGTCAAAACTGGAGCGGCCTACATGTACGCCAACGCCATAACCATCACCAAAATTCATCGCCATACCTGCTTCCAGCAGGGCACGATAGCCATGAGTACCGAAATAATCATTTGCCAATGCAAAACGGGTACGAAATACCTTGTAACTCAGTCCACCATAGACTTCGGCAAAATCATTCAGCTTCTGGTCGTCACTATGATAGAGACTGACACCAGCATCCCAACCAATATTGTTCCTGAAGCTGTCACTATAACCGGCATAGGAAAGTGCACCATTAGCATCCTTGTCCAGTCGTCCATCCAGCTTGAATGCAGTCTGACCACCATAAACCCCTTTCGTTATGGGAGAAACAACACCCAGTGATGAGGCATTTACCAGAGCCGGTGTTACATTCCTGTACAAACCATCATCAGTCCGGGTTACTGGACTACTAACAAATTCTGCATGCGCGGGAACAAGACTAAAAAAGAAAAAAGTGATTGCCAGTATTACGCCGGTTCTATTCATTTCACCGCTCCTTGTAACACTCAGTTTTATTTATCGGGAATATGATATTAAGACAGCCAGATTATGCTTTGTTCCCTGCTATTTATAATTAAGCGCTTTTTTTTCAGAAAAGGCAATTCTGCTGTACGATATTCACCCCAATAGCATGCGCACTCCCAGAAAGGCCAGAAACAGGGAAAAAAACCTTTTTGTGATTGATACGGGTAATGTATGTGTTAATCGTGCACCAACAGGTGCGAATATCATACTTGCAGCAACAATCCCGATAAAGGCTGGCCAATAGACATAACCGGTACTCCATTCAGGCAACCCTGTTTCATTCCATCCAGTCATTACAAATCCGGTTGCACCGGCAATGGCAATCGGCAAACCACAGGCGCTGGATGTTGCTACTGCATGACGAATGGAGACATTGCACCAGGTTAAAAAAGGCACTGTCATGGTGCCACCACCAATGCCAATGACAGATGAAATCATCCCTATGACAACGCCGCTTGAATTCAATATCACTTTCCCGGGCAAGGTGCGATGTGGTGCCGGAATAAAATCCCACGCCATATAAGCGGCCACAAACAACTCAAAAACACCAAATAAAATACGTAATTGTTCACTTGGCAGAAGATCAGCAATAACCGCACCCAGCAACGCACCGATCACAATCCCTGCTGCCATTTGACCGAACACCGGCCATAAAACAGCGCCACGTCGATGATGTGCATAAACAGATGAAATGGAAGTCACCACAATGGTGGCCAGAGAGGTGCCGATAGCAATATGCACAAGCAAATCATTTTCAAATCCCTGTCTCTGAAAAATACTGACCAGAACAGGAACAATAATCAAGCCTCCCCCTACACCAAGGAACCCGGCAACAATACCAGCAAACACACCTAATGCCGCATAAAGTAAAAAACTTTCCATGATTTGCCTTAAGTCATATCACCAACGGAAAGCTGGAACAAAATAAACACAATAGTGACAAAAAATCCGGCTATCGGAATCCATAGCGGAAATGTACGTACATTTTCCGGTGCTGGCTGACGGAGTTTAATAATCCACAATGATAAATTAACAGCAGAAAAAATAATCAGTGTAATCAGACTGGTCAACTTGGCCAGTGTCACGATAGGCAACCAGAGAGCCAGCACCAGAATAACAACCGTTACCAGTACTGTTGCCTTAAGTGGTGTGCGTGTAACTGCATTGACATCACCCAATTGTGAAGGCAACCATCCCTGCCTGCTCATACCATATAAAATACGTGATGCCATAATGATCTGTATCAATGCACCATTGATGACTGCAAACATACTGATCAAACTAATCACGACCGGTCGTGAACCTGTTGCATGTTCATACACTTGGGCCAGCGGTGCCTCGTTTCCTGCCAGATCATTAATAGGTAATACCAGCACAGCAGCAATTGAGACCAGAAAATATAATATTGCTGTTATAACCAGTGCCATGACAATGGCAACCGGTAAAGTCTTGCTTGGTTGCTTCACCTCTTCTGCAACATTAACCATGTCTTCAAAACCAATGAAGGCATAAAACGCAAGAAAGCCCCCCAGTAATATGCCTTGCCATACTGAATATTCAAAAGACGGAACCAGTTCAGGCAATCGATCAGGCAAGGTACTAAAAGAGGGCAGAGCAACCCAAAGCACTAACAAGAGGCCGCCAATTTCCAGTAATGTCAGAATCGTGGCAATAATAACGGATTCACTGATTCCCCAGATTGCAATAATGCCCAAAGTAAATACCAGCATGGTGATGACAATCCAGTCAGGCATTTGCATAAAAATATTCAGGTAACCGACAAAACCTTTTGAGATAGTGGCAGATGAAATCATCCCTACCACAACAACAGCCAAGCCAGTCAGGATGGAGAGCGTACGTCGCTGCAATCCTTCCTGAATATAAATCGCCTCGCCGGCACTCTGAGGAAACCTCGAAGACAACTCTGCATAAGAAAATGCAGTAAACATGGCAAGAAATGAGGCTACAAGAAAGGAGAATGGCGCAAAGACACCTGATGTGGCGGCCACCTCACCAATGAGCACATAAATCCCTGCACCCAGAATAGTGCCAATCCCGTAAAACGTTACCAATGTCAGGGACAATGAGCGTTTGAGGTGTGCCTGTTCTGTCATAATGTGCGGGTTGGCTCCATGGCAACAGCTATAAAATAACGCATAATGTATTAATACTAAATAGATTGTATTAGAAGATTGGGATGGACACATTAACACATGCCATTAGTGGTGCTGTTCTGGCACGCGCTACCGGTTCCGGCAAGCCTCAGGTGGATGAGATTCCACTGCTGACACGTACTGTCATTGGCTTTCTGGCCGCTGCTTTTCCGGATACTGATTTTATTCTGCGTTTTATTGACCCCATGCTGTACCTGACCGCACACCGTGGGGTAACACATTCCATCGTGATGCTGCCGCTATGGGCATTGTTGCTGTCTTTTGTGTTTCATCTACTCTGGAAAAAACGTTACAGCTGGAAGAAATTTTATGTCATTTGTGCAATAGGTATCGGTGTGCATATTTTTGGTGACCTGATCACCTCTTTTGGCACCATGATTCTGGCGCCTGTTTCAGATATGCGTTTTTCCTTTTCCACCACATTCATTATTGATCTCTATTTCAGCGGGATATTATTGACCGGTCTTGTTTTGTCACTGTTTCTTCCTGTTGTAAAAACTGCACGTCTAACCGGTCTGGTGCTTGCCGGGTATATTTCATTTCAGACTGCACTGCATTATCAGGCACTGGCTATTGCAAAAAGTTATGCGGAACAACAGGAACTGGTTTCTGCTTCCATTCATGTTCTGCCTCAACCTCTATCACCTTTTAACTGGAAACTGGTTGTCGAACAGAATAATAAATTGCATATTGCCTATATCAATTTAATTGCTGATGAAACACCTGAACAGCCGCCAGCAGATGCCGGTTTTCTGACAATGATTGCCTCTGCCTATTACCCTGTCACACAGGCGCAATGGGAAACACATGAACGTTTTGGAAAAACTGAACTGGAACGCCATTTTGCGCGTCAAGTCTGGGAACACGAAACATTTGCCCGATTCCGGTGGTTTGCCATGTTTCCGGTATTGCATGATTTTGAGGAAAATAAGGAACGCATTTGCGCCTGGTTTGCTGATCTGCGGTTTGCATTAAAAGGCAGACAGCCACCTTTTGTTTATGGCATGTGCAGAAACAAAAACCCGTCTGAAAACTGGAGTATGAATCGGCTGAAAAGATAAATCAGGAGTAACCCCAAAGCACTCTCAGGTTAAGCGGAATACGTTTATCCGGCTCACTGACAGAATCGATACCGAATTCCTTTATATTGGTATCACGCTTCATTGGTGTGCTGTAACTGGAACCATCATCCGCAATATAACTGCACACTATCGGGAACAATGTATTATCACCACGCTTGATAACAATCGCTATCTCGCCATTCTTCAGTTTTACAAATGCACCCGGTGGAAAAATTCCCAGCTCCTTGATAAACAGCATGGATAATTTTTCATCGTACTGCTGTCCCTTTTCGACAAAGAACTGTCTTAATGCCTCCTGTGCCGTCAGTGATTCACGATAGGCGCGTGGTGACAACAAAGCCGAATATTTGTCTGCCACTGCAATTATTTTTGCACCAAGGGAAATATCCTTATCAGTAATGCCATCCGGATAACCACTGCCATCTATCATTTCGTGATGTTGCAAAACACCATCCAGCCATATCTTGTCATTGACGCCCACTGCCTCCAGCATCTCAACACTTTTTCGAGGATGAGTATTAATCTCACTACGCTGTTCTTCTGTCAAAGGTGATGACTGTTGTTGTAACAACTCCTGTAATTCATTCATCGCAATATTGCCCGTAAGCGCTGCGGCGATAATGGGAAGCCGTTCATTGGCCGGCTGCTTCAGGGCCTGACCGATGATTTCACATACAACAGCAATATGCAGAGGATGATATATGGTATAGGGATGACCATGCACAACATGTACCGCCCCGAGAGCCGCATCTACATCAAATTCACACAGTTCCTGAATGTCCCGACATAATCGAACAATCCGTTTAGGTGTTTCCTTGTCCTGACGAAGGATGCCTTCAAAAACATGTTTTAAACGAAATGCAATATCATTGAATAAGTCAAACGGGGATGAATTATCGTCAACCAGCTTCTTTTTCTTCTGCGGTGCTTCTGATGCCGGTTTCCCCGAACGATATAACCCACGTGCCAGCAATGCCTCCAGCTGGCGCTGACTATTAATAACGGTGCCCATCTTGAGCAGCACTTTCCCGTTGGCATCATAAACCGTCCATGACAATGGCTTGCCGATCTGGATTTCACTGCTGGATATCTTGAATATGGACATCTGTTAATTGGTTAATGTTGTGTGTACATGCCTGTTTTCGGTACAAAAAACCGTTTCTTTAATAGGGAAACCGTTTTAAATTCAATAAAATAGCCAGATATGCCTGTTTGTATATCAAAATTCGGCTTAATCCCGCCAGATTGTCTTGATATTCACAAATTCATGCATCCCGTAATGAGACAATTCACGCCCATAACCTGATGCCTTGATCCCGCCAAATGGCAAGCGGGGATCGCTTTTAACCATGCTGTTAACAAAAGCCGCACCTGACTCCAGTGCTCTGGCAAACCGTTCGCCCCGTTCCTGATCACGGGTCCAGACACTGCCACCCAAACCAAAACGTGAACCATTGGCTATCGCCAGTGCATGCTGTTCATCTCTGGCTCGGATAACCGATGCAACCGGACCAAACAACTCTTCATCCCATGCACGCATACCGGGTTTTACTTCAGACAAAATTGACGCCTGATAAAATGCCCCCGGATGATCTTCCGGTAAACAACCGGTAATCACCTTTGCCCCCTTTTGAATACTGGCCTGCACCTGTTGATGTAGCTCATCACGCAAATCATGCCGCGCCATTGGTGCCAGCGTAGTGGCTTCATCAGCCGGATCACCGGTTGTCAGCTTTTCAACTTCGGTCTTGAATCGATCAATAAACTCAGTAGCTACACTGTCTACCACGATAAATCGCTTGGCCGCGATACAGCTTTGGCCAGCATTCAAAAAACGTGCTGTTACGGCTGTTTTTACCGTGTTTTCCATATCAGCATCTTCCAGTACAACAAAGGCATCAGAACCACCCAGCTCAAGCACGGATTTTTTCAGGTTGGCCGCCGCCAGTGATGCTACTTTCCGACCAGCCTGTTCACTGCCGGTCAATGTGACTGCCTTGATAGCCGGATCTTGGATCACCAGCGACACCAGTGAAGCCGGTATCATCAAGGTCTGAAAAATACCTTTCGGAAAACCGGCTTCAATAAATATTTGTTCTATGGCTTTCGCACACTGCGGTACATTGGAAGCATGTTTTAATACTGCGGTGTTACCGGCAACCAATGCGGGTGCCGCAAAACGAAATACCTGCCAGAACGGAAAATTCCATGGCATAACAGCCAACACAGTACCTAACGGTTGATATGTAACAAAACTTTTTCCTGCATCCGTTTTGATTAAGTCATCCTGCAGAAAGTCAGGACCATGATCAGCATAAAATTCACAACCCCAGATGCATTTTTCGATCTCGGCACGTGCCTCACCAATCAGTTTTCCCATCTCCAGCGTGATAATTTGTGCCAACGCTTCCTTGCGTGCCTCCATTACCCGTCCGGCCTCACGAACAAGCCGGCAACGCTCATCCAAAGGCGTTTTTCCCCAAAATGACTGCATTTCCGCAGATTTTGCCAATGCCTTTTCGACTTCTACACTGCTCCAGGCGCTAAATTCTTTGGTAGTTTTGCCGCTATAAGGATTGACGGACTTGAGACTCATGGGCTCCTCCCATAATGAACGGATGTACAGACGGCCACGGTGATTTTATGAAACACCAAATACCAACTATTATATACAGCATGAAGGGCCGATCGCGCCACATATGGTTTGTGGCTGTTATTTTTCTATTATTATCACCGTTTGCAAACGCATTGCAAAACCCGGACAAATCACTGTCTCAACAGCGCAAGGAATTCACTGAAGCCAAAAATGCGCTCAAGCATGGCCAGATAAAAAAATTTGAACGTCTTGAGAAAGGTCTGGAAGACTACCCGCTTCAGGGCTATTTGCGTTATTACTATTTAAGACGCTATCTGGGCAAGGTGTCGGAAGACTCTATAAAAACATTTCTCAAGGACAATGCAGATTCCCCTATTAGTACCCGACTATATGACAAATGGTTGAACACATTGGCTCGTCGCGGTAAATGGGACACCTTTAAACAGGAGTTTCGTTCAAATACCGAAAGCAAGACACTGCAATGCTACCAACTGCGTGCAAGATTAAAGTCTGAAAAAATTGATACCCTGTCTGATGAAATAGCGGCTATCTGGCTTTATGGAAAATCTCTGCCAAAGGCATGTGATCCGCTCTTTGATGCGTGGAACAAGGCCGGACTCATGACCAATGATCTGGTCTGGCAACGCATTGAGCTAGCCATGAAAAACCGTAAACTGAGTCTGGCACATTATCTCAAAACTCATCTTCAGTCATCTGATCAAAAATGGGTAGAACGCTGGCGTCAGATGCATCGCCGTCCGGCAAAAATGCTGGGACATCCCAATTACGATGAAGATACACCGTTAGTCAGAAAAATTGTACGCCATGGTATACATCGTCTGGCAAGGCGTGATGCCGAAGCGGCAATCGAAAAATGGGAATTACTCAAGACAAGATACCTGTTTTCAAAAGAAGGTATTGCTGACACTGAAAGTTATATCGCCACTTCTGCCGCATTTCAGCGTCACCCATCTGCGCTTGAATGGCTGTCAGGAACCAATATCTCCTCAGCTGATGAAAAGGTACAGCACTGGCGTATCCGTACTGCATTACTGGCAATGGACTGGCAAGCGGTATTGCACTGGATAGAACAATTGCCAAAAGATGAACAGCAGAATGATAAATGGCGTTACTGGAAAGCACGTGCGCTGGAACAAAATAACCAGATACATGATGCCGTCGAGATCTACAGTGAACTAGCTGAAGATCCTGATTATCACGGTTTTCTTTCATCCGACCGCCTGACACGTGAATACAATATGCAAGGTGAAGGCATTAAATATACGCTCGAGGAACTCGATGCCGTTATGCAGCACCCCGGTATCGCCCGTGCACGAGAACTGTATGCCATTAGTATGACACTTGATGCACGTCGTGAGTGGTATCACACGACAAAAAAAATGAACAAGCGTGAATTACAACTGGCTGCCATTCTGGCACACAAATGGGGCTGGCATGATCGTGCCATTATCACATTATCCAAAACGGATCATCGTACCGATCTGGATGTACGTTATCCGATTGTCTATCGCAAACAGGTAATGAAAAATGCCAAGCGTCAGAAAATTGAGCCGGCATGGATTCTCGGTATCCTGCGTCAGGAAAGCGCCTTTATGCAAGATGCGCGCTCACATGCAGGTGCTCTGGGGTTAATGCAGCTTATGCCACGCACTGGCCGAATGGAAGCACGCCTGATTAAATCACCGTTACGCCGTGTACGTGATTTGCTCAATGTAGATAAAAACATCTTGCTCGGCAGTTCACACCTGAGTCGACTACTGGATAAATATGATGGTGATCATGTGCTTGCCACAGCAACTTATAATGCAGGGCCCAACCATGTCAAAAAATGGCTCAAGACAAAAAATGCACAAAAAATGCCTGCTGACCTGTGGGTAGAAACTGTTCCATTCACTGAAACACGCCGCTATATCCGTAAAGTGATGACAGGTACCGCAATTTTCGAACACAAACTTGAAAACAAGGTCACTCCACTGCAAAAACGCATGTCAGACATTAAAACCATCGCTTTGCAATAACCCTGTAATCCCTTATATTTTATGACCTGATTTTGTGCGCACTTGACCGCATGTCTGTCAGTGGTCACAATTTCATAAATACTTTTATTTAAACTCCTTGTTTAAACCATAATCTGGGAAGGTCAAACGGATGAAAGACCGGACAATATGTATCCTGGGCGGTAGCGGATTTGTAGGACACCACATCACCAATCGGTTAATGTGCGATGGTTATCGTATTCGTATTCTGACAAGACGACGTGAACAGCATCGGGACCTGCTCGTCATGCCTGATGTTGAAATGCAGGAAGTCAATGTTCATAATCCTGCCCAGTTAAAGGAATACACCACTGACTGTCATGCCATCATTAATCTGGTGAGCATCCTTAACCAGTCCAGAGTTGCAGGTGAAACTTTCAATGATGTACATATAAAACTGCCTGCCACCATTGCAAAAGTCTGTCAGCAAAATAATATTTCGCGTGTCCTGCATATGAGCGCACTCAATGCAGATGTCGCTCGAGGCCATAGTTATTACCTGCGCACCAAGGGAAACGGTGAAAATATTATTCATCAGGCGGCACGTGAAGGATTGAATATTACCAGCTTCCGGCCTTCTGTCATTTTTGGCCCCGGTGATCATTTTTTTAACCAGTTTGCTTCCCTGCTGAAACAGATTCCTTTTGTTTTTCCTCTGGCCTGCCCTCAGGCACAATTCGCACCAATTTATGTCGGTGATATCGCACAAATATTTGCAACGGCACTTAACCACAAGGAAACATTTGGAAAGCGTTATGATCTATGTGGTCCTCGTGTTTATTCTCTCAGGCAACTGGTGGAATACACTGCCGACCTGATTCAGGTGGATCGAAGAATTATTGGTTTGGGTAAAGGTTTGTCCAGATTACAGGCTCGCGTACTGGGAATGATGCCAGGCAAATTGTTTACCTACGACAACTATCTTTCGATGCTGACACCAAGCGTCTGTCAGGAAGATATTCCACGTCTGTTTAATCTCAAATCAACACCTCTTGAAACCATCGTGCCGGGTTATCTGGCTGAACACAGATTACGAGGCCGTTACCCCTACTACAGGCAGACCGCGAGAAGAAAACAGCCGTAGTATTACCCCTTATTCACCTAATATTATTATGCTAATGACCGATATAACGGGTAGTTGGTCAATAAAACATGCATGTATGTCTGATAATCTGAGAAAATATACCCGCCTGCCAATTCATGTGACAACTGAATTACGTACGAGTAACGGCAGCCTGCATAAATGCATCTCCAATAACATCAGTTTTGGCGGCGCACTACTTGATGTGCCACAAGATGTAAACATTGGTTCGGATGACACCTGTGAGGTCGCACTTATTTTACAGGAACAACCTGAACGCGTTGAGATCAAGTTCAAGTGTAAAGCCATACATATGGAAGACCATCAGATTGGTCTGCAATTTATCGGTGTGTATGCAAACAACTACAAGGATTTTGTCTATATGATGGTGAATGAATCAGAAAATCCTGACGTCCTGCTTGATGAAATGTCAAAAAATCCGGGCTATGAAATCAGCACCATCAAGGAGAACTGAGTCCGTTCATTAAATTCTCAAGCTGTCTTTTCCTCTCCTTGACCGGCATTGCACCTATCTCTGCAACCTGTTTAAAAAAATCCGACCAGTTATTATTATTTCCCCGTAGTCTTTCAAATGCCGGCACATACTGATGATAGAGACCAATGGAAATAAAATGGGCATTATTCAATTCCTGTTTCATCCAGTTGTCGTAAGTTTTATCCCCGCCCCATGATTGTTTAAGACTTTTAAAACGTGCTTTCAGATTTTTCAGAATCAAACTTTTATTTTCTTTTTTATTTTTTACATCAGATTGATAAAGCTGTTTTAACTCCTTCCTTGTTTCCATTAATAAATCAATAAACTGCTCACGACGTTGTTTGTCATTCCTGTAACCGTCATAGACAGAAGCATCACCTGTCTGCTGGAGCCACTGTTTGACTCCAGCCAACTCAACTGCCATCGCAAACGATTCATTAAATGCCGTATCGTCCTTTACATAAAATTTCTGGTGAGCAAGCTCATGAAATATTAGTCCGGCAATATGAATATCACTGTAATGCAGAATGGTATTGGGTACCGGATCATCAAACCAGCCAAGTGTTGAATAGGCGCTGATTCCGGCGACAAACACATCATATCCTTGCTCTTTTAGCTCATCGGCAAACTGTTCGGCATCTTCCTTGTTGAAATAACCACGGTAGGCCAGACAGCCGGTAACAAGAAAACAGGATTGAAACGGCTCCAGTGATAACTCGGGTGCCGCAAATACATTCCAGACAAGATAGGGGCGTTTGACATCGACATAACTTTTATAACTGTCATTTTCCGGAAGATGCAGTTTTTGACTGGCAAAAGACCGCACATGCTGTATGTGTTCAAGTTTCTTTCTAAGTTCCGGACTTGTTTCCGGGTTCACCAATATATCTTCAAGTGATTGCTGTTTTGAAAAAATTTCCATCTGGCCGCCAACAGCCTGCCAGTAATAACCCAGATGGGAACAGGCTGACAGGAACAACGTTAAAAGAAAAACAAAAATAATTTTCATAAAACCTTGGCGCAATGGATATTCTTCTTTTAGGATACCCTCATGGAGATTTATTTGGTAGGTGGTGCTGTAAGAGACAAATTATTGGGAATTACTCCCAAGGAACGCGACTGGGTGGTTGTTGGTGCCACACCGGAAGAAATGCTGGCACAGGGATTTCAACAAGTAGGAAAGGATTTCCCGGTTTTTCTGCATCCTGATACCAAAGAGGAGTATGCACTCGCACGTACTGAGCGCAAAACCGGCCCAGGTTATACCGGTTTTGAAGTCCATGCCTCACCCGAGGTGACGCTGGAAGAAGATTTGAAACGGCGTGATCTGACCATTAATGCCATTGCTGAAGATAAAGATGGCAACCTGATTGATCCATTCAATGGCAAGGAAGATCTTGATAACGGTCTATTGAAACATGTTTCATCCGCCTTTGATGAAGACCCTGTTCGTATTCTGCGCATTGCCCGCTTTGCCGCCCGCTTTGCCAAATGGGGTTTCAAGGTCAGTCATGGAACCAATGCATTAATGCGCAAAATGGTTGAGGCCGGTGAAGTCGATGCATTGGTGGCAGAACGTGTCTGGGCAGAACTGGAAAAGGTGCTGAATGAAGACCATCCGGAACGTTTTTTTGAGGTCTTGCGCGGTTGTCATGCACTGGCAAAACTGTTTCCCGAAATTGATCAGTTATTCGGTGTACCACAACCGGAAAAATATCATCCTGAAATCGATACCGGCGTTCATGTCATGATGGTGTTACAGCAAGCTGCCAGACTCTCTGATGATCCTGTTGTGCGTTTTGCCGCACTGACTCATGATCTGGGGAAAGGCACAACACCAAAAGATCTGCTGCCAAAACATCATGGTCACGAGGGGCGCAGTGTCGAACTGGTTCAGGTACTTTGTGATCGTTTTCGTATCCCGAATGAATACCGTGAACTGGCCATACTGACTGCACGCTATCATACCCATTGCCATAATGCGGAAGAGCTTAAACCTTCCACCCTGCTGGAAGTCATCGAGGCCATGGATGCATTTCGTCGCCCGGAACGTTTTGAACAATTTCTGACTGCCTGCAAGGCCGACTTTCATGGTCGCCCTGGTTATGAACAACTTGATTACCCGCAGGTAGATCGTTTACGCAAGGCGCTGGAAGCAGCCAACCTTATTGATGCAAAAGCCCTTGTTGAACGTGGATTAAAGGGTGAAGCCATTAAAGAAGAGTTACGCAAACAAAGGATCGATGCTATCAAACAGGCGGTGTCCTGATCTGTTTTACCGCCGCTGTCAGAACATGAAATGCAGAACGTAAAAATAGTCCGGCAATACCCAAACCAACAATAATGTCCGGCCAACCCGAACCAAACCACCAGACCAGTGCGCCTGCAATCAAAACTGACACATTGGCAATAATGTCATTGCGTGAACACAACCAGACGGAATACATATTGATATCATCACTACGATGACTGTTAAGTAATACCAGACAGAAGGCATTCGCCGCCAGAGCCATAAATCCGATAATGCCCATTGTTTGCGCTATCGGCACCACCGGATAAATAATTTTATAAAGCGCCTCGCTGAAAACAAATAAACCAAAGGCCAGCATGATCAAACCTTTTATCAGTGCAGAAACTGCCTGCCACTTTGTATCACGTGCCAGCACATAAAGACTAAAACCGTAGACCAGTGCATCTCCCAGCATATCGAGAGAATCTGCCAACAATGCAGTGGAGTTTGCCAGCAAACCAGCCGTGATCTCAACAACAAACATGACTGCGTTGATCAACAGCACCTTGACCAGCACAGAGCGCTGACGGCCTTTCAACTCACTCGTTGCACAAACCTTGTCATCACAACATGCCATAATGATTAATCCGCACCGAACACGATCAGTAACACTACACCCAGCACGATGCGATACAGGACAAACGGCCCCATGCCGATTTTATCCAGCAACTTCAGGAAATAGTGAATACACAACCAGGCACTGACACCGGAAATCAATGTGCCGAGAATAATGGCATCCCACTGCACACCATTACCGACTTCAATCAGTTCCTTCATTTTCAATCCACCGGCCAGCACAATGACCGGGATAGACAACAAAAAAGAAAACCGTGCTGCCGCCTGACGTGTCAGACCCATAAACAATCCGGCGGTAATGGTAATACCGGAACGGGAGGTACCCGGAATCAATGCCAATGCCTGCGCACAACCAATAAACAACACATCCTTCCAGCCCATTTGATGTGTCTCATATTTATGGACAGCCAGTTTATCTGTCACCCACAACAACAAACCAAACGCGATGCTCGCAATCGCAATTACATGTGGTGAACGTAATTCATCACCAACAAAATTATTTACAAACAGGCCAGCCAGCCCGACCGGGATGGTGCCAAACAACACACCCCAACCCAGACGACTCATGGGTGTTGATTTACGAGTGACAAGTGAACAGGCCCACTCTTTGGAAATTTGTCTTATATCTTTACGAAAATAAAAAACAACCGCCATTAAAGTACCAATATGCACAGCCACATCAAATGCCAGTCCCTGATCGGGCCAGCCGGTTACGACAGGTACAAGGATTAAATGTGCGGACGAGGAAATCGGCAGGAATTCGGTCAAGCCCTGTATTAATCCAAGAATAATGATTTCGAGTAATTCCATAATTTATTTTTCTGCAATCACACGCGCAAAACGGCCATCACGAATTTCAGTTTTATCAATCACTTTAAAACCGGTCTTTTCCAGTAACCAGACCAGATCATCAATTGAATAACGATTGTGCTCCATAAAATGCACAAACGTCTCTTCCAGTTCCTTTACATCGGTCATTTGATTAAAAATCTTTGATTCATCGGATTCATTTTCAATATAGGTATCCAGCGGTGCACGCACCCAGTCCATGACATAAAAACGTCCACCCTTTTTAAGCAGGCGATACACTTCCTGCAAGGCCCGCACCGGCTGGTTCATTTCATGAATTACTACCGAGGCCAGCACTGCATCAACCGAATGATCGGCCAATGGCAAATGTGGATCATGCAAATCATCATTAATGATTTCACATCCTGCCGGCAGAGATTCAACTGCATCCAGCATCCACGGTGCACACTCTATACCAATGGCATGCACACCCGGTATACGCGCGGCAATGTCTTTCAAAAACAGGCCGGGGCCGGAACCCAGATCAACGACAACCGGATTATCAGTAAAAACCGGCGCGATAAATATATCCCATGCCGCCCAGAAATCGTCATTAAAACGACCGGCATAAGTCTCTTTCATTAAATTGGCAAACCATTCACCATCTCGATGATGAATTGCCAGCATGGCACGGGTTTTTTCAATCAGGTCACTCATGACTCAATGCTAGCATATTCTATTTATAATCGGCCGCGCATATCAAATTGTGCAAAACCGCTCAAGGCAATATCACACTCTTTCGACAAACACATCACCTTGAACATTTCACCCATTGCATCAGGCAAAATAAGACGCTTGATTTGCTGATTTAACTCAATGGGATCAATACCGGATTTTGCCATTAACTGTTCAATACCACTGTTCATTAAAAAATGCGCCTGTGTGACGAAACCATCTACTGACAACCCTGCGTCAACAGCAGCCTCGGCCACAGCTGTAAAATCAACATGCGCGGTAATATCCTGCAATCCCGGCCATAACAATAGATTGTCATGTGCGCGGTGTTGGTAATGACACATCAATGTGCCACTACTGCGTTGCAGGTGATAATATTCATGACGCGGGTAGCCATAATCAATCAACACCACCACACCCTGTTGCAGCATATCGGCGATACTGTTAATCCATCCTGACAATGCAAGATTGAGTTCCGATTGGTAATGATCAGGTAATGTATTTTCTGTTTTTATTTTCTCTATTTGATCTTGTAGTGCATCACTACTGACATCGCCCGTTTGCCAGACAAACTCGTCTCCTTTCAGACCAATATGTAATTCAGCCACTTTGTTGTTTGTAATATTAAATACATGCACCGGCATGGCATCCAGCACTTCATTGGCCAGCACAGTACCGTTAAAAACATCAGGTAATTGTTCCAGCCAGACCACGCGATCAAACAAGGCCGGTGCCTTTTTCATAATCATTGATTGCTGACGCTGTTTGAGGTCAGGACTGATTTCCAGAATAAAATAGTGTTCCGGTAAACAATCCTGCTCTTCCAGCGCCAACAATATATCTGCCGCCATGACACCACGACCGGCACCAAATTCCAGAATATCGCCACCAACCTCGGCACACTGGTGTGCCAGACATGATGAAAACAAGGGGGAAATTTCCGGTGCAGTCACAAAATCACCCTGCTCACCGAACTTGTGCAGACCGGCACTGTAATAGCCCAGACCGGGGGCATACAGGCATAAATCCATAAAACGGGCAAACGGGATCAGGCCATTATGTGCCTGTATTTCTGCCTTGATCTGATCAGCCAGATGCTGACTATGTATCAGGGCGTCTTTGGCAGGCTTCGGTAAATCTCGGGATTCAACAGACATTGCAGGTTCAATTTTTAGTATCTACGCTTGTTTTGCGGTACATTACGCACACCGAGACAAAATAACAACCGGAAATCACGTGACAGATTCAGACAACAATCTCACCAACAAGGTCGTCCTTATTACGGGTGCGGCCCATCGTGTTGGTGCCACCATTACCCGCCATCTGCATTCACTGGGCATGCGTGTGATTGTGCACTATCGGCATTCCAAGAAAGCCGCCCATGCCTTGCAGGAAGAACTCAATGCCAAACGCGAAAACTCGGTTGTATTGATTCAAGCCGACCTGCACCAGAGCAAAAAAATAAAAAGCATGGTCAAGCAGGCAGCAGAAGCCTGGGGGCAACTGGATGT
>Ga0224506_10000702_pt1 | contig 26515 bp, 27 predicted proteins | sample SF_Jan12_sed_USG_2_FD_169108 | JGI IMG/M metagenome (GOLD analysis project Ga0224506, IMG submission 169108) | Sediment microbial communities from San Francisco Bay, California, United States - SF_Jan12_sed_USGS_8_1 | ecosystem: Environmental > Aquatic > Marine > Sediment | place: USA... | reverse complement strand
ACTCTTTAACTTAATCTTAGTGCATGGTGTAAGCCTTTACATTGTACACACAGCAATCACCTGCACCTTGCCCTAAAAAACATCATCAAAATATTATTGCCGCTCAAGTTTTTTTGTTTTTTATATCCAGTTGTAATACTGGCTTTCACAAAAGCAAACAGGCAAGCCGATACTGCGTCACTACTGCAAGCAAAATTAACGAGCTTCGATTGTGCAACTTGTCAGTTTTTATTTATATTAAAAAACATGAAAGTTTCATCAAAGTATTTGCCAAAGAAAAATGCTTTCAGAAACATTATAATAATATTAATTTTTTCTTTGACATCGCTAACTTGTTTTGATGCAATAAATTCCAGAGGATTCATTCACGGCGGGCTGAAACCACTCGCCATGGCATCAGTAAAAAAATGACGATCATTATTACGGGCAGATCCACCATGCAGCCCACAATGTATCTTCTTTGCCGCTGCCGGCTCACTACACTTACACATAAAACGTATAGTCAAATATCATTTTATTTGAATATTCATAAGTCTGCCTGAGCTAGCGACGCTCCCAATTAGCCAGCTATATCATCTACTGCCGGTTCAGCTTGGCTGCTTTGTGGCGGTTATAAAAAACACATCATAACCGCTCTATATCTATGCTTTTTGCTTTTATTTAACAAAGCCCAGGCCCGCACAGATAGCTCATGTTTTTATTGTAATCCCGTATTAATCGTCTATATTAATAGCAACAGTCAGCCACTATGTTAACTCCTTTGGTAATCAATACGGACTTGATAGGAGCACTATTGCTCCACATAACAGAATATGAGCCCGGCATTTATGTTTAAACTGAACCGCTATTTTTCTATTACCAGCCTGATCGGCATAGTAGTAGCTGTCTTTATTTTATCTGTTTTCTTTAATCAACTGGCATTACAGACCCTGATGGAAAATCAGACCAGGGCCAATACCGATCTTACGCATAGTTTTGCCAATGCAGTATGGCGACAATTTGATACGTTTTTCGTAGCCTCTTCATCGATAACGGCCGAACAACTCAAACACCGATCAGAACTAGACCAGTTGCAGCGAATCACCCGCCAGCAAATGCTAAACACCAATATCGTTAAGGTAAAAATTTACAACCTAAATGGCCTCACTGTCTTTTCGACCGATCGCAAACAGATCGGCAAGGACAAAAGCAAGAATCAGGGTTTTTTACAGGCGAGGTCCGGTACCGTTGCCAGTGAAATTACATTTCGTAACGAATTTTATGCTTTCGAAGATATCATTGTGGATCGAAACCTGATTTCGTCATACATCCCGATACATGACAAAAACAATATTGTTAAAGCGGTTTTTGAAGTTTACTCAGACGTCACGCCCCTGGTCGACCACATGGAGACCACACAATATAAAATCATACTCGGGGTCCTGGTGGCATTAGGCGTTCTCTATATTTTCCTGTTTCTCATCATCAGGCGGGCTGACTTAATTCTCAGGCTGCAGGCTCATGAACGTCAGGAAAGTGAAGAAAAAATGCGTTACCAGGCTTATCACGATAGCCTGACTGGCTTGCCCAACCGCCACGCTTTCACTGAACGCATAGAAGAAGCGATTAAACGGGCGGTACGTCATGACAAATGTGGCGCATTACTGTTTTTAGACCTTGACCGTTTCAAGCTGGTTAATGACAGTCTCGGACATGATGCTGGCGACACATTGCTTAAAATTGTGGCAAAACGAATCCTCAGCACCATGCGTGAAACTGACCTTGTTTTTCGTTTAAGCGGCGATGAGTTCGTTATTATTCTCGAAGACCTTAAAGTAGCTGACTGCGCCTCGATTATAGCCCGCAGAGTGCTGGACGAAATGGCCAAACCCATCCTGCTTAATGATTTTGAAGTTATCATCAATATCAGTATCGGCATTACCGTCTTTCCCAAAGACGACAGTAAAGATCAGAGTAATGCCGACAGCTTATTGAAAGAAGCCGATGTTGCTATGTACCTGGCCAAGGAGACCAATCAAAATCATTTTGAGTTTTACGTTAAAGAAATGGATACCCGTTTCAATGAAAGGCTTCAGCTTGAAACTGATTTGCAGCATGCCCTGCAAAACAATCAATTCATTTTATATTATCAGACAAAGGTTAACGCTGAGTCATTACAAACCTGCAGCCTCGAGGCCCTGATTCGCTGGCATCACCCTGACAAAGGCATATTATCACCGGACCTTTTTATACCATTACTTGAGGATATCGGCTTAATTTACGACGTCGGCAGCTGGGTACTCATATCCGCCTGCCAGCAGCTCCAGCAATGGATAGATGCTGGCGTTGCGCCTTTACGCATTTCTGTTAATGTGTCGGCCAAACAGTTTCGCAATCCAAACTTGCTCGAGACCGTTAAATCCGCTCTTACATTATCGGGGCTTAAACCTGAGCTTTTGGAACTTGAACTCACTGAAACCATGTTTGTTGACAATACCGAGCACGCTATCGAAATCATGCACCAGCTGAAAAAGCTGGGAGTCAGCTTGTCGATCGATGATTTTGGTTCAGGTTATTCCTCACTGAGCTACCTTAAGCTTTTCCCTGTTGATTATCTAAAGATTGATCGTTCATTTATTAAAGACCTTAATACCGACCATAAAGATGCCGCCATTACGACCACCATCATCGCACTGGCCAAAAGCCTTAATCTCGGGCTGATTGCCGAAGGTGTCGAAAATGAATTTCAAATGCAGTTTTTGCGTGATCAGAAATGCGATGAACTCCAAGGCTATTTGTTCAGCCAGCCAGAGTCCGCAGAAGCGCTCACCGACAGCTTGATAGCACTCACACCGGGGCAACAGTTGTCTGTTTAAATCTATCAGCTCATTGCCGCTCGTCACTTAAACCGGCTTTATCCATACACTTTATACGTATAAACGCAGTTTAAACCTATTCATCTGACTTCTGTTAAACTGTGCTAACTCTAATAATTAAAGATCAGTCAAACCCATGTTTTTCAGCAATGACCGCAGCAAATTACGCCAGGCTTATTTCGATATCTGGCAGAAAACCATCAAAAAACAGCCTCTCGAGCCTATGGAGAAACTCATCTCTGTGGTGATCAGCGAACACCCTGAATACCATGCCATGTTTGCCAACAAAAAAGCTCTGGATAAGGAGTTTTTTGCTGAAAATGAAGCCAACCCCTTCATGCACATGGGGCTGCATCTGGCCATCAGGGAACAATTGAGCACAAACCGCCCCGAAATCCTGGCAACATGCTATAACGCTCTTTGTGAAAAGCACACTAATTCACACGATGCTGAACATCAGATCATGCAATGCCTGACTGAAATGTTATGGAATGCACAGCAAAATAATGCGGCCCCCGATGAGCAAGCTTATATCCGTTGCCTTAAAAAGTTAGCGGCTATCAACTTTTAGTGAACTCATCATCAAGCCGAGTGTCTTTATAGTTGGTATTAAATAATAAATGAGGATCAACCATGAATAAAACGTCTAAATCTGCCGTACTCTTAGCCGGCGCTTCATTCGCTATCAGTCTGGCGGCATCTCCTGCTGTGATGGCAGACAGCAATCCGTTTAGCATGCAAAAACTCTCTACTGAATCGATGCAGGTAGCGGAAGGTAAATGCGGCGAAGGCAAATGTGGTGGCGGTACAAAAGACTCATCAGAAGGTAAATGCGGCGAAGGCAAATGCGGCGGCAGCATGAAAAAAGAAACATCCGAGGGTAAATGCGGCGAAGGCAAATGTGGCGGCAGCACGAAAAAAGAAACATCCGAGGGTAAATGCGGCGAAGGCAAATGTGGCGGCATGAAATAAATCCGTACACATAAAGTTGAAAAAAAGCCCTGTTTACAGGGCTTTTTTTGTTTTTAACTACTAAAATCAAATAAACCTGAAAACCCTTTTATTCAAGGATGTCTGATGAAAGCTTCTGATTTATTTGTAAAATGTCTGGAAAATGAAAACGTCGAATACATCTTTGGCATTCCCGGAGAAGAAAACCTTGATGTGATGGACTCATTGCTCTCAAGCCATATCAAGTTCATTCTCACACGCCATGAACAGGGTGCCGCTTTTATGGCCGATGTTTACGGCCGGCTGACCGGCAGAGCCGGTGTGTGTCTCGCCACTCTGGGTCCCGGCGCGACTAACCTGGTCACCGGTGTTGCCGATGCCAACATGGACCGTTCACCGGTTGTTGCCATTGCCGGCCAGGGTTCGACCACGCGCATGCACAAAGAAAGCCATCAGATTCTCGATCTGGTCAATTTGTTTGCATCGATCACAAAATACAGCACCCAGATTCGTGAACCTGAAGTCATCCCCGAGATCGTGCGTAAAGCCTTCAAAGTCGCAGAGGCTGAAAAACCAGGCTGCAGTTTTATTGATTTCCCTGAAAACATTGCCGCAATGAATATTGACGGTCAGCTTCCGCTGAAGGTACAGCAAGCCAGCCAGCCCGCTCCCCGGGCTGACAAAGTCAAACAGGCGGCGAATTTGATCGAACAGGCGAAATACCCGATCATCATGGCAGGCAATGGTGTGATCCGTGCCAGGGCAGAAAACTCGCTGGTTGGTTTTGCTGAAGCCCTGCATATCCCGGTGGCGAATACCTTTATGGCAAAAGGTGTGATGCCATTCTCACACCCCTTATGTATCGGCACCGTGGGTTTACAGGCACGCGACTTTGTTTCCTGCGGCATTGACCGTGCGGACGTCATCATCTGCGTGGGTTATGACATGGTCGAATATCACCCTTACCTCTGGAACCCGGATAATCGCCACACCATTATTCACATTGACTCGATGCCGGCAGAAGTGGACAGCCACTATATTGTTGAAACCGGCATCATTGGTGACCTGGTGCAATGCTTAAATGAACTGGCGGATGAAACAACAGCCAGCGAGGTTATTCACAGTGAAAACCTTAAACAAACCATCGAAGAGGAATTTAGTCAGCACGCGAATGACACTGAATTCCCCGTGAAGCCGCAAAAAATTATCTGGGATTTACGTCAGGCTATTGCTGATGATGATGTCGTCGTCTGTGATGTCGGCGCACATAAAATGTGGATGGCCCGCATGTTTCAGTCTGAAGCCAGCAATACCTGCATTATTTCAAACGGCTTTGCATCGATGGGCATTGCTTTGCCGGGCGCGATTGCTGCCAAACTGGCCCGGCCTGACAATGCCGCAATAGCCATTACCGGCGATGCCGGCTTTTTAATGAATGTACAGGAAATTGAAACCGCGATGCGCATCAACACGCCCATTGTGGTGATTATCTGGAACGATTCAAACTACGGCCTGATCAAATGGAAACAGGAAGTACAGTTCGGCCGTGAAAGCAATGTGCGTTTTAATAACCCCGACTTTGTAAAACTGGCCGAATCATTCGGTGCCAAAGGCTACCGTATAAACAACACCGAACAGCTGCTGCCGACTATCCGCCAGGCTATAAACGATAATACCGTCGTCATTATCGATTGCCCGGTTGATTATTCCGAGAACCTGAAGCTAACCCAGAAACTTGGGGATTTAATCTGCCCTATTTAACCTCATCAAGATAATGCTATAGGCTTAAGACTATAAAGGAATGCTCCATGCTCAGTAACGAACTGATCGCGACCATGCTCAATACACTGGCCGTTTTATTTATCTTTTTTATCGGACTTCTGACACTTGTTATCATTGTCACCTACTTTTTTGATGTCTTTCAAACCAAACAGGCTATTCGCCGAAACTACCCCGTCATTGGACATTTCCGTTATTTTTTTGAACACGTTGGCACCTTTTTCCGGCAGTATTTTTTCTCGGCTGACAGGGAAGAGCTACCTTTTAACCGGGCAGAAAGATCCTGGGTTTACCGCGCCGCTAAAAACCTTAGCAATACCGTCGCCTTTGGTTCAACACGCGACCTGAAACCGGTCGGCAGTGTTTTTTTTGTTAACTGCCCGTTTCCGACATTAGCCGATGCGGCCTCTGAGCCTGAAGCCATTATTATCGGCAGCGACTGCGAACAGCCTTACACCGCACATTCAATAATCAATATTTCCGGCATGAGTTATGGTGCCATTTCAAAACCGGCGGTGCTGGCGTTATCCACAGGTGCAAAAAAAGCCAACTGCTGGATGAACACCGGTGAAGGCGGACTCTCGCCTTATCACCTAAGAGGCGGTGCCGATATCGTGTTTCAAATCGGCACCGCAAAATACGGCGTGCGTGATGACGCCGGCAACCTGTCGGATGACAAATTACGCCAGATCGCCAAGCACAAGCAGGTCAAAATGTTTGAAATCAAAATGAGCCAGGGGGCCAAGCCCGGCAAAGGCGGCATTCTACCGGCCAGCAAGGTCACCCAGGAAATTGCTCAAATCAGAGGCATACCGGCGTTAACGGATTCAATCAGTCCTAACCGTCATCCGGATATCAACAGCATTGACGACCTGCTGGATATGATTGAACGTGTAAGGACAGTCACCGGCAAACCGGTCGGCTTTAAAATGGTGTTAGGTGCCTATGGCTGGCTTGATGATCTATGCAGCGCGATTAATCAGCGCGGTCAGCACTCGGCACCGGATTTTATCACCCTCGACAGCGCCGATGGCGGCACCGGTGCCGCGCCCATGAGCCTGATCGACTATGTCGGTTTACCGATTTCAGAAAGCCTGCCACTATTGATCGATGCGCTCAACCAGCACGGTTTACGCTCGCGCATCCGGGTCATTGCTTCGGGAAAGCTAATCAACCCGGCCAATGTTGCCTGGGCGCTTTGCGTTGGTGCCGATTTCATCAGTTCGGCCCGCGGTTTTATGTTTGCACTGGGCTGCATACAGGCCTTGCAGTGCAATAAAAACACCTGCCCCACCGGCATTACCACACATAACAAAAAACTGCAGAAAGGCCTGGATGTCGAAACAAAATCTGAACGGGTTAAAAACTTTGCAGAAAACCTGGTACATGAAGTCTGTGTTATCAGTCATTCAGTCGGTGTCAATTCGCCTCGTGAACTAAAACGCATTCATGCCCGCGTTGTACAAAACACCGGCCGCTCTGTACCGCTCAATGAAGTCTACCCGGATATCATCACAGCGCAGCCTGCTGATAACATTAGCGAACTGAAACAACAAGAATGAACTCTGGCCAAAACCCTGAGTCATACTTTGCATATTTAAAAAAATAACCTGTTATAAAATAATAAAACGGAGCGCTAAATGGACAAAATCATCGAGTTAACAGACAGGCTAATAGAAAAGCTTAATCATATTGGAGAGTTTTTGCCGCTTTTAGCGATTCGTGTATTGATTGCATATGAGTTTTTTGATGCCGGAGTAGAAAAACTTAAAGGCCAAAACTGGTTTGCTCAGATTCAGGATCAGTTTCCGTTCCCCTTTAACCTGATACACACGGATATCAGCTGGTTTCTCGCCACCTGGTCAGAGATTCTGGCTTCTATCGCCATTCTTGTCGGCTTTGCGACGCGTTTTTCTGCACTCTCACTTATTATTCTCGATCTCGTCGCCTGGTACAGTGTCCATGCCGACAGCGGTTACAATGTCTGCAGTAACGGTTTCAAGTTACCGCTCGTGTACCTGGTTCTGCTTCTGCCTTTATTATTCATGGGTCCTGGCCGTGCCAGCATTGATGAATTGATCGCCAAAAAATACCTATGATTTCAACCGCTGAAAAAATATTCCCGGTAAAAAATGCCGGGCTCGGCCTTCGCCGCGAAGTACTCGATGAAATGATGCAGGCGGATCTGAGCCCGCTTAGTTTTCTCGAGGTTGCGCCAGAAAACTGGATTGGCATCGGTGGTGCTTTTGCAAAAAAGTTTCGTCAGATGACAGAACAACATGAGTTCGTCACGCATGGCTTGTCCTTATCAATTGGCGGCCCCTCAGCACTCGACACTGATTTTGTAAAAGCGGTGGCGCTTTTTATCAAACAGCATGACATTAAATGTTATTCCGAACACCTCAGTTACTGCTCTGACGATGGTCACATGTATGACCTGATGCCAATTCCTTTTACCGAGGATGCCGTGCATTATGTCGCCCAGCGTATCCGTCAGGTTCAGGACCTTATCGGTCAGCGCATGGCAATTGAAAATGTTTCTTACTACGCCGCACCGGGCCAGGAATTATCAGAAATTGAATTTATCAACGCGGTAATCTCCGAGGCAGACTGTGATTTGTTGCTGGATGTAAATAACATTTACGTGAACTCCGTCAATCACGGCTATGATGCCACAGAATTTTTAAAACAACTTCCCGGCGAGCGCATTGCTTACGGCCACATTGCCGGGCATTACAACCAGGCCGACGATTTAATTGTCGACACTCATGGTGCAGACGTGACTGATCCGGTCTGGCAACTGCTGGACACAGCCTATGCTGAATTCGGCGTATTCCCGACATTACTCGAACGCGATTTTAATATTCCGCCGGTGGCTGAACTATTAAAAGAAGTTGCACAGATCACCGCACTGCAAAACAAATACTGTCAGCCGGCAGTTTCAACAAATCATGTTGCTCAAATTCATGCCTGATCATCGACCCGACTTTATACAAAAACAATTCGAGTTTACCGCCAATATCAGAGACCCTGATAATACGCAGACGCCGGCGGGTATCGAAGAGCGGCGCATGGATATTTACAGGGAACTTTTTTACAATAATATCGAAGGCTTTATCAGCTCGACGTTTCCTGTCATCAAAACGATCTACAGTGAAGACCACTGGCATAAAATGGTACGCGACTTTTTTATCAAACACCGTTGTCAGACGCCTTATTTTCTGGAAATTTCCAGGGAGTTCCTCGGCTATTTGCAGAACGAACGAACGCCACAGGCTGAAGACCCGGATTTTTTACTGGAACTGGCACATTATGAATGGCTGGAACTGGCGTTAATGATCTCAGATGAAGATATCAATATCGACAGCATCAACCCTAATGGTGATTTACTTACAAAACACCCTGTCATGTCACCGCTGGCCATATCATTGAGTTATCGCTATCCGGTACATAAAATCGGCCCTGACTTTATTCCCGACAGCTGCCCGGATACGGCCAGTCATTTACTGGTTTACCGCAACCGCAAAGACAAGGTTGAATTCATGGAAGTCAATGCCGTCACAGCCAGGCTGATACAGTTACTGAATGAAGATGAGCAAATCAGCGGCTCTCAGGCGCTGCAACAAATCGCCAGTGAACTTCATAGCCAGAACGCTGAGGTCATTATTGCTGCCGGCCTGCAGACCCTGGAACAGTTACAGCAGCAGGGCATTCTGCTAGGGGTTAATGAATAGCAAGGCAGTCCGCGATGTGACTGCCCCAGGGCAATCAGCTGAACAGTTGTCGCCACCAGCGCTGGCGGGATTTTGGTGGCGGGAATGCCGCGTTCAAATCGCAGGGTTTCATTTTGCTCATTATCCAGCCCGGTAATGGCGGGTTGTTACTGAAACCACAGCTCACTCCCAGGTTATTTGGATCAAATATTTTTATAAAAGACGGCGTTTCTGCATTATCAACATAGACAATGCCGCAGTAGTCTTCATCATGTTCTTTACGCAGCAGGGCATCAATTTCATCGACAAACTTTAGCACGGCATCGGCTTGCCTTGTTGCCTCCGGCACCTCATGCCCGACGGCATAGATAAACCAATTATCATCCAGCTGGTTTTTTAGATTGCACCAGAGCCGGTCAAGATCAGGCCATTTAGTCATGCCGTAATACAGGCCGCGAAATTTTTCAGCAAAGGGGTGCAGCGTTTTTTTATCAGCCTGTTTCATCGTCACCTTCTTTCACCGGTTAGGCGTTAATTTGCATACAAGATGCCCGTTAACCACAGCTTATGTTGTTGAGCACTGCGGCGTAAAAAATCGATATCATGGTAGACATTAGCCAGCACGGTGGTACCCTGCAAACGCGCCAGTATATCCATTGATAATGGTTTGGAACTGTCAGCCAGGCCGGCTGCGGCTAACTTAATATCAAGCCACTGGCGCAGGGTCTCGAAGATCTCCGTCACCTGTTGCTGCAAAGCCGTAAAGGATTTGCTCAGTTCAGAACTCATGGTACCGATCGGACAGCCATAATTAATAATATTATCTTCTTCACGAATCAGTATTTCGATCAGATAGATCAGCTGCTGTTTAACATCATCGGAATGCTGTTCACAGGCCGTCAGCATTTCTTCAATCTGCTGATGCCGAAAACTCAGTACCGCGGTGAGGATGTCATCCTTGGTTTTAAAATAATAATAAAAATTGCCCCTCGGAATACCGGCTTGTGCCGCGATATCACTAAACGATGTCTGGCTATAGCCGTGCTCATAAAACAACTGATCAGCTGCCTGAACGATTAACTCTTTATTATTCAATCCCTGCTGCTTCATCTCTCACAAACCCGTATTAATCAAAGCCTGATGCATTATATCCAGATTCCTGCTGGATCGACATCCATCAGATAAACAAACAGACATCAGAATCGCCGGCAAATTCAAAAAAGGCCGCGGCACCGCCATAATCGGCTTCGTCGATAAACTGAGAATTATCGTAGTCGAATAAGTCGACCGTCATCTGACACGCCATCATCGAGACTTCCGCTTCAATACAAAGGCCACGTAATTCTTCTACCGAGGCGACACCTTTTGATTTCATCTTTTTCTTCATCATTACCGTCATCATGCTCTGCATGCCCGGTATGGCCTGCATCAGTACCGGTACCGGCATTGGCATCGGCATGCCCGGGTTGCCTAATGATGACACCTTCAGGTCTAGCTTCTTTTTCATCAGTTCCAGTCCATAAAAGGTAAAGAAAATTTTGACGTCATAACCCAAAGCGGCCGCCGTTGATGACAGGATAAAGGGCGGATAAGCCCAGTCCAGTGTGCCTTTGGTTGCGATAATACCGAGTGACTTGCTCATCATTAATTCTCCATCTGTTTATTGTTAGTCACAACATAAGACAGTCGTCTGACTTATGCAAGCAAATCACCAATAAAAAAATTTATTAATGACAATAAACTCACTTGATTATGACAAATTCCCCCATATACCCTATGATTCAGGAACCACAAACATCACGGACATTCATGAAAGCGCTCAGCATTACAAACCTGCACAAAACTTATCCTAATGGCTTTATTGCGCTCAAAGGCGTCAACCTTGAGGTCGAGCAAGGTGACTTCTTTGCTTTATTAGGTGCCAACGGTGCAGGCAAATCCACCACCATTGGCATCATCAGCTCTCTGGTAAATAAAACCGGCGGTGAGGTTTGTGTTTTTGGTCACAACATCAGCACCGAAACCAGTCTGGCCAAATCCTGTATCGGACTGGTGCCGCAGGAATTTAACTTCAATGTGTTTGAACCGCTGGAAGAAATATTAATCAACCAGGCCGGTTATTACGGCATTCCCCGGCAGATTGCCAAACAGCGCGCTGAAAAATACCTCAAACAGCTCGACCTCTGGGATAAGCGACGGCAAATGGCACGCGAACTCAGCGGCGGCATGAAACGACGGCTGATGATTGCGCGGGCTCTGGTGCATGAACCCAAACTGTTAATTCTGGACGAACCGACTGCCGGTGTTGATATAGAAATTCGCCGTTCTATGTGGCACTTTTTAAAACAGATCAATAACGAAGGCGTGACCATTATCCTGACCACGCATTACCTGGAAGAAGCCGAGAGCCTGTGCAACCGCATCGCTATTATTGATAAAGGAGTGACTAAAGAACAGACCGATATGAAATCGCTGTTATCGAGTTTGAACAATGAAACCTTTGTGCTTGACCTGAACACAAACGACCAGCCGATACCGGACTCTGTTGAAGGCTGTGAGATGGTAAAAATTGACAATAAAACCATCGAAGTCAATATTGCAAAAACGCACAGCCTGAACGATCTGTTTCAAACCTTAACCCGTCACGGCATTGATGTGATGAGCATGCGCAACAAAACCAACCGGCTTGAACAACTGTTTTTAAACGTGCTTGATGAAAAATCTCAACCCCACTTAACTGATAAAGCGGACACATAAACCATGACGTTTACAGAACAGTTTGTTGCTTTCAAGACCATTGTCATTAAAGAGTATTTGCGTTTCATGCGCATCTGGGTGCAAACACTGATCCCGCCTGTGATTACTGTGGCTTTATATTTTGTCATCTTCGGCAATCTCATTGGTTCACAAATAGGCAATATCGGAGAGTTCACCTACATGGAGTTCATTGTGCCCGGACTGGTTTTAATGGCGCTGATCAGTAACTCTTACGCCAATGTTGTATCGTCTTTTTATGGTTCAAAATTTCAGCGCAATATTGAAGAGATGCTGATATCACCGTTACCAAATTATTTAATTTTAATCGGCTTTATATCCGGCGGCATTGCCCGCGGTGTTATCGTTGGACTTTCGGTATTAATAGTGTCACTTTTTTTCAGTGATCTGAATGTGCATAACTATGGCATCACCATCATCGTTTTTTTGTTAACGTCAACACTGTTTTCACTGGCAGGCATTATCAATGCCATCTATGCCAACAGCTTTGATGACATCACAATCATCCCGACATTTGTACTCACCCCATTGACTTATCTTGGTGGCATATTTTATTCGATCAAGATGCTGCCGGAATTCTGGCAACAGGTTTCCTTAATCAATCCTATTTTATATATGATCAATGCATTTCGTTACGGTTTGCTCGGTGTCAGCGATATACCCTTAACACATGCCTTCATTATTATTATTGGTTTTATCATTGTGCTGTTTATGTTCTCACTGCACTTGTTAAATACAGGCAAGGGTTTAAAGCACTAGAACCAATAAGGCTAAAAAAAGCGCCGCAAGAAACACAGGGAGAAATTTATGAGTAAACATTACCCATTAATGATTGCAGACCAGCAGATTGAAGCCGCCGGCCTGCTGGAAGTAAAAGCCGCTTTTGATTTTGAATTAATCGCAACCGTTGAAACGGCCGATGAAACCGCCGTTGAATCGGCCTTAAAAACCGCTGATGAACTCTTCAGCAACAAACAAAGCTGGCTTTCTGTCGAACGGCGCATTCAGATTTTTGAAGCCGCTATTGAAATCATGCAACAAAGTGGCGAGGAACTGGCGCTTAATGCCGCGCAGGAAGGCGGCAAACCACTGCTTGACTCACGGGTGGAAGTCGGCCGCGCAATTGACGGCATAAAAAGCTGTGTTGAATTGATGCGCAATAACCACGGCGAAGAAATCCCGATGAATATTAACGCCGCATCAGCTAACCGTTTGGCGCTAACACGTCGCGAGCCTGTCGGCGTTGTAGTAGCAGTCAGTGCCTTTAACCACCCGCTGAATTTAATAGTGCATCAAATCGCCCCCGCCATCGCCTGCGGCTGTCCCGTTATCATCAAACCGGCAGAAGACACGCCGCTATCGTGCTTTGATCTGATTAATATATTCCGTGAGGCAGGCCTGCCTGATGAATGGTGCCAGGCGCTGGTGGTTAATGATTTAGCCGTCGCCAGCAAACTGGTGACCGATGCACGGGTTGCGTTTTTCAGTTTTATCGGCAGCGCAAAAGTTGGCTGGATGCTGCGCTCCCAGCTGGCTCCCGGTACGCGCTGCGCGCTGGAGCATGGCGGTGTTGCACCTGTGATCATAGAAGCCGATGCCGATTTAGATGATGTACTGCCGCTGATTGCCAAGGGCGGTTTTTACCATGCGGGCCAGGTTTGTGTATCGGTGCAGCGTGTTTTTGTGCATTCGTCAATCGCGCGCAACGTGGCAGAACGACTGGCAGAATTAGCCAACAATATGTCTATCGGTGATCCGATGCTATCTAGCACGGAAATTGGCCCGCTAATAAGACCACAGGAAACACAAAGAGTCAGTGACTGGGTTGAGGAAGCCATTAGCGAAGGGGCCGAGCGCCTTTCAGGCGGCAATGCCATCAGTCAAAGCTGTTACCCGGCTACAGTGCTCTACCAGCCTGCCGCCGATAGCAAAGTCTCGCTTAATGAAATTTTTGGTCCGGTGATGTGTGTATATGCCTACGATCAGATCGATGAGGCCATTGCACAGGCCAATGCCTTGCCCTTCGCCTTTCAGGCAGCTGTCTGCACTCAAAATATTGACCTTGCCATGCATGCCTATAAGCAGCTCAATGCATCGGCCGTGATGATCAATGACCACACCGCCTTCAGAGTTGACTGGATGCCATTTGCCGGTCTCAAACAATCGGGGCTCGGGGTCGGCGGTATCCCGCATACCTTCCGCGATATGCAGATTGAAAAGCTCATGGTAGTGCGCTCTAAAAACCTGTAACTCAGTTTATAGACAAGGTATCATTTGTCGCCTGATCCTAAATAAAACAGGTATTGAGCATGCAAAAACACGTAGATGTCGCGATTATCGGGGCCGGCAGTGCTGGTCTTTCAGCTGTCCATCAGGTTCGTCGCTTTACGGATAACTATCTGCTGGTCGATGGCGGAGAGCTTGGCACCACCTGCGCCCGTGTCGGCTGCATGCCCTCAAAAGTGCTAATTCAAGTCGCCGAAGACTTTCACCGCCGCAATCTGTTTGAACGAGAAGGCATTAATAATGGAGAGGAACTGTCGGTTGATAGCCAGGAAGTCATGGAACATGTGCAGGATTTACGTGACACCTTTGTCGACATGGTCTTCGGCTCGATGGAGCCGGTTGAAGAAGCCGGCAAGTTAATTGAAAGTTATGCCAAACTGACGAGCAACAACACACTAGAGATTGATGGTGAAAGCGTTATAGCCGATAACATCATCATCGCTACCGGCTCAACCCCGGTATTCCCCGAAGCCTGGAAAGTTTTTGCCGACCGCATCATCACCACCGACGACTTTTTTGAGATGGAAACACTGCCTGAGAGCATGGCCATCATCGGCATGGGTGTTATTGGTCTGGAACTGGGCCAGTCATTAAACCGCCTCGGCGTTAATGTAGTTGGCATAGATCAGCAGCAGATTATTTCAGACATCAAAGACCCGGCCATTAACAAAGTTGCGATCGATACCATCGGCAAAGAAATGACCATGTGGTTAGGTGCGCAGGCCAATATCGAAGAAGGCGAAAACGGCAAGCTAAAAATCAGTGCCGGCGATAACAGCACAGAAGTTAATAAAGTTTTGCTCAGCATTGGCCGCGTGCCCAACCTGAAAAATTTAGGCCTGGAAAACACCACGCTCGAACTCGACGCAAGAGGCATTCCCGTATACAACCCGACCACGGCTCAATGTGGTGACAGCAATATCTTTATTGCCGGAGACGTTAATGGCAGCCGGCCGATACTGCACGAGGCAGGCCATGAAGGCCGCGTTGCCGGCATCAATGCCGCCGCCGAAAGCATCACTGCCTATCAGCAAAAAACACCGATGGCCATAACCTTTAGTGAACCCAATATTTGCACCTGCGGCCTGTCATTCGACGAACTGGATGAAGCCAGCACCGCCATTGGCGAAGTACGCATGGGGCCAGTGGGGCGCGCGCTGATCATGGGCAAAAACAAGGGCCTGATTCGTATCTATGCCGAGAAACAAACCGGCAAATTACTCGGTGCGTCACTGTGCACCAGCAAAGCCGAAAGTTTAATCCACATGTTAACCTGGGCCATTCAAAACGGCCAGAGCGTGCAAGACCTGCTGGCCATGCCTTTTTATCATCCGGTACTGGAAGAAGCATTGCAGGCTGCGCTTTATGACCTTTACTCAAAGCTGGATGTCGATAAAAGCCAGCCGGTACAACTGACACCTGTCAAATAAACTGCCTGAGCAAACAAGTTACCGGTTTATAACTACACTCGTTTAAACCGGTGCACAATAAAAACAAAAACCGGTCTGCTTGCCAACACATCATTTATGTCTGGCAGGTCAGTAATAATATCGACATCAAACATCTACCATAAACCATGCTCTGTTACGCCCACTGACTATAGTAGTACAACTTTCTCAGCCAGCCTCACCAGGCCTAAATAAGACCGAAACGGTATGGCTTAGCGCCGTTTTATGTTATCCAGACCTGAACGCAGAAGCCGGTCATGTATAGCAACCACTCTTATTTTTATTTAGTCTATAATGATAACAAGAACCTCGAAACAGAACAGATTAGCAAAAACTTATATTAATAATTAATCTGCCGATTCTTTTATATTTGAGTAAGCAATGATTCACAAGTTAATATCCTCCAGCTTTAAAATAAAATTCATCATTTTACTTTTATCCGTTTTAATCACCGGCAGCTTTACAATCTACAAGATTTATACCACAGCCAGGCCTCTGGTTAGCCAGTACGACATATATGTCGATAAAATCGAAAAAAGACTTGAGCTGCTTTACCACATACAAGTCAATTTAGGCTATTCATCAGCCATACACCACTACAAAAATTATTTACTCAGAGGCAATGAACAACACAAAACAAACATGATAGAAAATGCCAAAGAAATCCACTCTTTAATTCTTGAATACCGCTTAATCGACGGCATTGAAGAAGAAGAACTGCATGCACTGACTGTAATTGACAACACGCTTTTGAAGTATACGAAAAATTTAGACATTATTAAGGCCATGCGAAACCAGGGCAAGGCATTAGAACTTATTGACCAGGCTGTTTATGTCGATGACTCAGATGCCAGGAAATCTTTTGAGATTCTTGACGTGCATTACCATATAAAAACATCTGTTTACAAGAAAGAACTTAAATCGTTATTTGATAACTTAATATCGCAACTCTCAATCATTATTTTTATAATAACCGTTATTGGTTGCATCATGATTGCAGGCACTTACCTTTCACTAAAAAAACAGTTTGACAAGATTACTTCTGCTATGGAAGCAACTGCACTGAAAGGTGACTTGACGCACAACCTTGATGAAGACGAAAACAACGAACTAAGCATACTGGCGAAACATTTTAATAATTTTTTATCGAAAATAAAAAGTGTCGTCGATTTAATTATCAACTCAAGCGCTTCACTTGCCGATGACGGCGAACGCATGCTTAACATCACTCAAAAGAGCGCGGACAGAGCTATTTTTCAAAAGCAAACAATAAAAAATATTTCAGACATGGTCAGCCAGATCACTGTTGCACAGACCCAAATTTCAGAAAGTGCAGCCAATGCTTCACAGCAGGCCACATTAGCTAAACAACATGCTAGCGATGGCGTTAATGAAATACAAAACGCAATCATATCAAGCCAGGAAATGCTTAACGAAACAGAGTCCGTTGAGAAAGAAATCATGCAATTACAGCAGGATAGTAATGATATTGACAAAATTATCGCTGTTATTAACGGCATCGCGGATCAGACCAACTTACTAGCCTTAAATGCAGCCATTGAGGCCGCACGGGCAGGAGAGTCTGGCCGGGGCTTCGCTGTGGTCGCGGATGAAGTTCGCAGCCTGTCACAACAGGTGGCCTCTGAAGCAAGATCAATACAGCAACAAATATCACAGGTACAAAAAGGTACACAAAATGTTGTCGAAGCGATCACACGTGGCAGAGAAAAAACACAGCGCAGTGTAGAACTCACCCAAACCACGTCAGCATTATTGACTCAAATAATAAGCTCTATCGAAAGCATCCTTATCATTAACGAAGACATTGCACATAAAACCGAACTGGAAAAGCAGCGTTCACAAACCCTCCACAAGGACATTTCAACGGCTGAAGAAATAGCGAGCGAGTCCGCCAGCTCTGCTCTTCTGGCCTCTAAAACAAGCCTTGAATTCAAAAGCATGGCCGATCAAATGCAAGGTTTAGTACAACAAATATTAAAACCTGATGACGCAATGGCAGCTTTTTCCTCGAATAACAAACAAGACAAGTCCGGTGACATTGAATTATTTTAATGCATCTGTTCAGGACTGCTGACTTATAGTTATAACAGGACAAAGAGTGATCATTTCCTGATCTTTTTTATTCAGATTTTTCTGCCATCAAAAACAATAGCATTTTGGCTCTATTGCTAATCTTTTTTATTGCTACGAACTGCCGCGACTATACCTCTTGACACAATTATTATACTTCATATTTTTGTATTCAATTCGGCTACTATCGATAGTGGCATTGTTTCTGTCATTAGTCACAGGCAGTTAAACATCTTTCAACCACTTGTCATTTCGCATTAGCCAGACATCTAATAAATCTCTATTATCATGCTTCCAGGGGTGAAAGCTTGGTTTCAAATATTTCATGCCATAAAACAAAATATACCAGGCAACACCTTTTTTACCCCAGAAAAAACGCGTTGACTGGAAGATCGTTTTGGGTAGTTGTGTTAATTTAAAACTGCCGTCTTTCCACAACAAGCTACAGTACAGGCGTAAAAACAAAAACATAAATTCAAAACTAACTACTATAAAACAAAGTATACGCCTTACCCAGGAGCCACCAGCCGCCTGATACAAATCAAAACAAACCGCTTTGTGTTCTGTTTCCTCTGCAGCATGCCACCCCCACATCAATGACATACTGTGTGGAGCTGAACTTAACACTTCAGGATTCTTTAATAAAAAATGACCTAAAATTGCTGTGTAGTGCTCATAAGCACATACAAACGCAAGCCTTTGAACAGAAGACAAATACTTATAAGATAAATTTTCTAAAAACTCAATAAGACCATAGGCAACGTTATTATAACCTTGCTTTTCTAAGATACCATTGTAATACTGGTGATGCTTTGTATGTGCGGCTTCTTGCAATAAAAAAGTTTTTAAATCTTTTTCTAGCTCAGCGTTTAGCTTTAAATCTTTTTTCCTGCTCACTTCTTTCGCCACTTTAATAAAAAATCGCTCCCCTTGCGGAAACATAAATGACAGAGCATTAAAGACATGAGTGGTTGCCGGGCTTCCGCCGTTCCAGTGCCTTGGGAAACCTTTACGCCAGTCAATCAGCGGTACTTTTGAAATAATTTTCACATGATATCCTTATTTGGAACTAACAATTATAATATAACACCACAAGGCTTCTTTCTCATACTGACTAATTAGGCCCCCGCAGCGGAAAGTGAAAGGCTTGTTTCAAATCAAGCAAATTAACCCTATAAAGATTGAGCATTGCCCTGACTACCGTAATAAAAAAGAATATGCTTGAACCGGCGTGATAGTCAACGATGCCTGCAAAGGGCAATGCAACCGGAAGCCACCAGATAAAATTATATATAATGACTGTCAGCCCTTCCAGAAAGCTTTTTTTTGCAGGTGTATAGTCATCAGTGTTTTTTATTCGCTGCTTGAGCATCATCGAGCTATGCTGCTCAACAATAAGGCAATAGACAATCCCGACAGACACCATACCGAAAAAACCAGCTTTATCAGGTATAATTGATGTAAAAAAGAAAACAGCAGCATATGATAGCGCCGGAACAGCTAAGCCAATCATCAGCAAATTATTCCAATGTACAGACAAGTATTTATCTATATTCATATCAACCTCCTTTTACGCCAAAGCTGCTGATCGAGACACTATTTGGCGAGTACGGATGAATGTATAGTTAAGCACATAACCGGTCAGCCATCTTAAGAATACTCCAAAATAATTCTAAAAACAAAAACGTACTGCTTATCGCATCTAATCATAATTGAGCATTCTTCTATATTTATTCAATATCGGCACACTGATCAGATTGTTTATTTTAAACCATAAACATAGTAGATTGAGGTATCATTCCAGACACCTTTCTCAGTAGCAAGCTTCTCCATTTCGACATCGTAGTCCAGCTTTGCTTGCTTTAGAGTTTCTTCAGGCGTAACTGAGACAGGGTGAGGGTACTGCCCTAGCGGATAATGCTCCTCAGTTACCCATGCATCTTTGGCGTCTTCCAGGCTTAAGAAATGACCTTCACTCACTTCTTTGATATCGATATGTGTAAAGCCAGCACTTTTCAGCAGCTGCTCACATATTTGATGAGACCCTGTGGGTGAATGAGCCAGGTATTCGATGCCATGATTTTTCAGCACTTTTCTTGCAATGTAACCTGATATGTAAGATGTTTCAGGCCAGGCGTGAAAGCCAAGCACTCCTCCTGATTTCAACATACGGTACCAATTCGTTAATGCCTTTTGCTTATCAGCGATCCAGAAGAATGCAGATGCGCAATAAATTCGATCAAAGCTATTATCGTCAAAGTCTAAAGCTTCACCGTCAGCAATTCTAAACTCCAGACCATCGCACTCTGATTCAGCTTTTATTTTCTGCGCTTCAGATATCATCCCCCGAGAAATATCTATTCCTAACACCCGACCAGTCTTTCCAGTAAGATCGCAACAACGAAAAGCAGCTGATCCTGTACCCGTCCCGACATCTAAAACTGAGTCTCCGTTTCTAGGAGGATAATAATCAACTAACTGTTCAGCAAGTGACCTATGCCATTTACTTTGAGCATACACCTTACTCCTCTCATTATATGAGTCTGTAATGATCTTTTGATAAGCCTCGTAATCTGAAACATGCATAATCTGCTACCTCATATATTTGAAAAAAACGGCACAGTTAACAGGCGCGCGCTTTTTGTGAGTGCCGATGTGTTTTATGGTAAAAGCCAAACGATTTGTTATCTGTTATTGTTTTCATAGCGCATATAAAGATACAGTGGCAATCCTAATGACACGCCAATGGATAAGGTCGCGATAACCGGCACCCATAAATTTCTTATACTATATTTTTTTCCATCGTAGTAAATAAACGTGAAAAGAGCTAATGCCGAAACCATTACATCCAGACCAAAGAAGCCGCCTATACTTGTTGAGAATAGTTCGCTTATGAATAGAGACGCATCTAAACCATGAGCCAGCAACCATGGTATAAATTGTGACATGGGCAAGGCAATGCCAAGCACACATAAAGCTATGTAAGTATATTTTTGATTCATATTACTTCCTTGTAACATAATAGTGATTTAGACTAACTGCCGCAATTCAAGATACAGACGATGCTTAAAAAGCCACGGATAGATTATTTATCAACCAATTCATTATAAATTTACCTCTAGCTGATCGCCTTATATATATCTAACAATTTCATTGAGGATTTAAATTATATCGTGCGATCACATCTCGTCAAAATTTAATTCCACCGGCACTTTTTTATTTACAATGATGGGTTGGCACTAAGTTAAGCAGGCAAGCGCTTCTGCTTCAACTCTAAAATGGTGGAAAAACACTTGACCACTACGCATATTTGACCTTATAAAAGCGCGCGCCCACCATACTTGCCAACAAAATTTCAACCAAACCCCATACCGTACCAATAATTGTTAATTTAACGGGCATAAAGCCATATACAACCATTGATACATTAGGCAGAAAGTATGCCAAGAACCAAACTAACAATGATGAAATTATTGCAGCTTTAAATTTCGACATCAATCCAGGCAATATGGCCGCGTAGATCGAAACAACAACAATACCTAAGAACAGTGATACCGATGTAAAATAAAACATCGCACCCACGCCCAACGGCGGCAAATCAAATCGAGCAAGATTTTCGTCAAATGCATTACCAACAAAAGGCACCATCGTTGCCGCGCTTACAATAATTACCAGCCCAGCAATCAGGCCCGTGAACAGGACACTTCTTAGGTTTATATTCATACACATCTCCAAATTGTTATGCTTAACGTTTGAGTTGTGGGGCGTGATGCTTATTGTTACCCATTTCATACACCCTACAGATAGCTATAGTCAAGAAAAGTGACGGAGGGATTATTTTTTAACCAGCAGTGAGTTGATCATTAATTTATCCCTCCGTCACCTTTAATTCTCAATGCGGGGTTTGTTAGCATTGAAAAAATTGACCCTGCTGGACTATTTGTTAGATTTTTTGCCTGATAGGCATTCGCTTTCCAAGCCACACTGAACCCACAACTAAGACCACAATTAGCACCGTTTGAGTATCAATAATTTCACCTAGAAATAAGCCAGATGCAAATAACGTAACAAAGGGTTGAAGTAATTGTGCTTGGCTTACCCTGGCAATACCACCCAGCGCTAAGCCTTTGTACCATACAAAAAATGCGAATAATTGGCTTACTAAGGCCAAATACAAAAAACTAGCATAGCCCGCAACTGTAACATTTAATAATGACGTTGGTGCATAGTATATAGCTGGAGCAATGATAAAAGGAAATGCTAAAACAAGAGCCCAGCAAATAACCTGCCAGCCACCTATTTCTTTTGAGAGCCTGGCTCCGACAGCATACCCAACAGCTGCTGAGATTATTGCGCCTAATAACGCTACATCCGCAATATGCATACCACCAGAGCCTTTAAGAAGTGAATACAAAATGACTAAACCACTACCAAATGCACTCACTAACCAGAAAGAAATACCAGGTCTTTCATTACCAATAAGCACGCTAACCAAAGCAGTTGCTAGCGGTAAAATACCCAGAACGACACCACCATGTGATGCAGGAACGTACTGCATTGCCCATGATGAAAACACTGGAAAGCCAACCACAACTCCAAGCGCTACAACAAACAATTTAGATATTTGATGTTTACTTGGTATTTTTTGACGAAACCAGAAAAGTAATATGGCTGCAAATAACGCCGCTAGTACAGCTCGACCTAAACCAATAAATACTGGATCAAGGTACGGAACAACAATTCGAGTTGCGGGTAAAGTTAACCCAAAAGCACTAACCCCAATTATTCCCAACATCATCCCCTTCGTCTCATCGTTCATAGTTTTCTTCTTGGGAGCCTGACGATTATGCTAAGTTGACCCCAAAAGCAAGCGCAGCGCCGCTTTTGGTGGCCAACTGGAATACCTTGTTAGGCAGAATTGATTTAGATTTCATAATCAAAATCATAGTAATGCTGACCATCTTCTATTCTTATTGCCATTTTTCCTGATAACTCTTGAAGCTCACCAGAGCCTGAGTTTGGAATGACCTCAAGTATGAGGTACTGTCCGTTACTACTCATAGTTCCGTAGTGTTGCAACACAAAGCTGCCTTTTTTCCCTTCTAGTGTGCCTGTAACTTGTTCTATTGCAACATAGCCAGCAGAACCCTCGACTGAAGATAATGCATTTAACATTTCGCCTTTACTAACAGCTGATAAGCCACCATAAAATGTTTTATCTATTGCCATGCGTCCTAACTTTACTTCGTTTATACCTTCGGCATAGGTTTCTAATGGTTTTAATGTTAAATCAAATTTCCCTGAGGTCATTATTGTTATCCCTTTAAGCTGATGTATTTTTAAAATGAAGCGGGGGTCAGCACACAGTTGTTTTTAATATTAGAGAAATCGGTGTTCTGAGCCGACATATTTTTCATTCGACCAATTTTCTTTATCTATTTTATATAACACGTGTTCTCTATATGGACTATCATCAGGAATAGTTGGGTGATTAAAATTAGAGTGAGTATTTATCATGTTAAGCCTCTCCATGACAGCTTGTGATTTTTTATTAGCCACTGATGTAAATGAATAAATTTCATTTACATTTAGATTGTCAAATGCAAAGTCTAAGGAGGCGTTGCCAGCCTCTGTTGCATACCCATTACCCCAATATTTTCGTGCCAGACGCCATCCTACCTCTACGCAAGGGTTAACAGGCAATTCATATTTAGGTTCATTAAGACCAACAAAACCTATAAAGGAATTATCGTTTAAGGTTTCAATAGCCCAGAATCCCCAGCCGTTCCTGGCTATTAGCTTAATGATTTTTTCAGCTAAAATATTGCTATCTTCCTCACTAGGAATTTCTGGTAGATACTCCATAACTTCAGGATCTGAATTTAACAACCAAAAATCGAATAAATCTTCTTCACGCCACTGCCTCATGAGTAAACGTTCTGTTTTGATTTCAGTAATTTTTGTCATTTAGCAGGTATCCAATCATCAATTTGCGTATTACGATTAACCTCAGTTGAGAGAAAAAGTGGGGCGACGACAGGATCGCCGCTTTTGTGAATCAACTGAAGCGCCTTGTTATACGCTTTTTAAATTGTATTAAAAGACATATAACTATAGTTATATATGCAACCACACCAGTAAACACAAATAATATAGCTGGCATGATTCTTCGACTTCCTGGTTGTCTGTTGATATCAATTATCCCCAATAAGTGCCTTACATCCAATAGCTGAGAAATATTAAAACCATTAAAATATAGTAAAGCTATAAATGTTGTTGCAGCCATAATATAGATTATAAACGGTATGATATACAAATTATGCTTACTCCAAACTACACCAACACCGATTAGAGAAAAGAAAAAGCATATAATATAAAAAATAATGTTTTCTATCATAATGGCGTATTACATTTAAGCTAAGGGGCGCAATGCTTTTTCGCGACCCTGCTTGAGCGTTTGTTAGCAGTTGTTTTCATCATACTTGCGCTGGTTTAGGCATTAAGTACCATAATACAAATGCAACAAGAAATGTTGCAGGCACATCGCCTAGTAGATGTACTTTTTCAGTCTCATCAACAACAGCTTGAACTAGCATAATTCCTCCATGGATGATGCTCGACCAGATTGTGAACCATATAAGGCTTGCATTAGCTAAAGGGTCTTTTGCCGCCCGAATTAAAAAAACCCCTAACGTAGCGTAAATACCCATAATCATCTGTTCGTATTCTGGTTGTCTTGGTGACCATGCCCAACCATCAGGCCATACCAACATCATCAAATAAATTCCAGCTATGAAAGTAATGCCAAATATTTTAAGAGCGACTTTCAAATACTTTAGCTTTTGTTCTTGTTGCATGACGCTTCTCCTTCCATGGTTTTATAGACTGCTAACGCCTGAATAAGCGGCGGACGACCAATTGCGGCGCCGGTTTTTGGGCTAAAATAGCGAAGCGCTTTAGCCCAAAAGAAGGCCCGCGGTTGGCCGTCCGACCTCATTCATTGGTTATGTGCGGCGGAGGATTCATAAATTAAGTGCAAGCTAAAATAGCTAGTTACTTTCTTTAGTTTTAACCATGAGCAGGCAATTCGGCATAAAACCTAGAACTCCAAATTCTTCTCGAAACTGGTTTTGCAAGTTTAGTAAGAAGGGTATGAGCAACACTCTTTCTACAACAAGATATTCGAGAAATTAAATTTGGTAGATTTTCTACCACAATATAAGCTATCTGAGAGGGTTCATAATGTTGTCTCTCCGCTACGTCGCATTTTACCAATCCTGCTTGCTCAAGCTTTTGAAGATAGGACTGCTCAGATATCGCACCCCCGGCACATGCAGCGGTCAGAACTCCGCTCTTTCTAACCCACCATGGAACGTCTTGAGCCACGATATCAGAAATTAATAACTTTCCTCCCGGTTTTAACACGCGGGAGATTTCAGAAAACACTTGGTCCTTTTCAGGCGATAAGTTTATTACACAATTAGAAATAACCCAGTCCACTGAGTTCGATTCTATAGGCAAACTTTCAATCTTGCCCTTTTTTAAAACGATGTTTTTGTACCCCGACGCTTCTATATTTTTTCTAGCCTTACTCAACATCTCGTCAGTCATATCAACACCAATGACTTGGCCAGTACTTCCGACTCGCTGTGCTGCCAAAAGAAGGTCTAAACCGGCTCCACTTCCCAAATCAAGCACTGTTTGACCCTTTTGCACCCGACTGAAAGCTAAGGGATTTCCACAACCAAACGATGTTTCTGTAATATCCTCTGGTAATTCGCTTAATTCTTTGTCACTGTAGCCTGCGAATTTCGCTCCACCTGTTGATTTTACAATCGAATTCGCATTTTCTTTGAGTGCTTTGGTATACTCAGAGGAGATTTTTTCATGTTGGTCTTTCATATGCGTTTTCCTTAGATAACTTTAGAAAGCTCAACTATAAACTCTGCCCCTATGGGGAGAGTCAAGGCTTACTGCTCTTAATTACCGGAAAAACACAATCTTCGTTATTTTTCAAGCATATAGCTATTTCCCGATTGTAGATTTCAAGCATTACTTTGTTATTTTTCAATCGAGTAATTTCTTTGTCAATTTCATTAGCTTTTTTATCAAGCTCTTTTTTCATTTTATCCCAGCTCAGCTCACCTTCCTTCGGGTAAATAACTTCTTTCAATTCCGATAGTTTAAAACCTACAGACTGAGCGAGTTTTATAAATTTTATAAGAAGAATATCTTCCGCAGAATAAACTCGATAGGTGTTCTCTCTCTCTACATCAACTAATAAGCCCAACTTCTCATAGAGCCTTATAGCCTTCACTGTCGCTCCACTTGCCTTGGACGCATCACCTATATACATACCTTCCCTATCTGTATTTTACAAAGAAATCATCTCTCTTACTCATTTTCAAATTAATCGCTAGCTCTACCCGTAGTTTTATAATTCGGCTTATATTGAGCACATAACGACTAAGCTTTGCGGCGCAAACGAAGCGCAGCGTAGTTTGCGTCCAAACGAGCGCCTTGTATGGATAATAACTCCCTCATTGGGTAAAGTGAGGCCCAAGCTTTAGCAGCAACTAAAGCCTTTCTATTCCGTAGTTCGACGAGCGCCTGGCTC
>Ga0224506_10000701_pt1 | contig 26518 bp, 36 predicted proteins | sample SF_Jan12_sed_USG_2_FD_169108 | JGI IMG/M metagenome (GOLD analysis project Ga0224506, IMG submission 169108) | Sediment microbial communities from San Francisco Bay, California, United States - SF_Jan12_sed_USGS_8_1 | ecosystem: Environmental > Aquatic > Marine > Sediment | place: USA... | reverse complement strand
CTCCCAGCCATAGGCTTTGCACTCGCTGCCTTTGTGATCCGGGGCCAGACCCACCAGCCCTGCTTTGTTGTATGACTTCACCCAGCGGGTCAACGTGGAATAGCTGGGCAGCTTGCCTTTGCAGCCGAGTGTTTTGGCCACGGTGATCAAGTTCTCATCGATATGGTCCCCGGCTTTGAGTCGCAACAAACACAATTCAACCGCGCTGCGTTGTGATTCGTTTTCGTTTTCCATGATGCGCAGCACCTCACGCACCAGCCTGCCGCGATCACTGGCCACGTTCTTCTTGCTCTCGGGTAGCGTGTCCCATGCGGAATGCGGGACAGTGAGAGAGCCAGACGAGTGATCCATGTTGCGTTGATTCAGTGCACGGATCATTGTGCCTTCCGGCCTCGGCGGCTGGCCTTGCGGTCAGCGTCTCGGCTTTGCTTTTTGAGTTTGCTCTCGGCCAGCAGATACTCGTGCATGCCGTGGATGCGGCGCGCCTCCTGTTCGGTCATGGGGGTGACGGCTTCGGGGTCGTCTGTCATGTAATCTTCACCAATCACATCGGCGAACCAGTTCATCAAATAGGTGGCCTTGGCTTGAATGGCGCGCAGGTTGGTATAGATGGCCGTGGCACCGGCACCGTATTCGGCCTGGCGTTTGTCCTTGTTGCGTGACAGTTCGCCGGAGGCTTCATTCAGCTCGATCATGTATTGTTCGATGTCATCGATGCAGGCCGTGGCCGTCATGGCTGCCACCGATGATTCCATGCGCACCTTTTCCACCGTGGGTGGCCAGTTAAAACCTTCAGGGGTGTTGCTGGCTTTTTTCAGCAGCTTGATCTGTTCGTTGGCCTTGGTCAGGGCGTTGTGGGATTTTTCGAGTTCCTGTTGGAGTTCGTTGTTGCTTAGATTGGCCTTTTTTAACATGCTTGAAAGATCGCTCACCGATGATTCGGTGGCATCATCGAAGGTGATACCGCGCACCTCTTTGCCGTTACAGAAGGCCGCAATCTCCTTATCATCCCACTTGGTGATCAGGTCCAGCTTGGAGGGTGCCAAATTTACCAACGTTGGGAAATTTGCCTCATTCACCCTGCTGGCCAGCTTGGCCAGATTCACACAGCGTGATGCCGAACTGGAAGAGATGCCACGTTTAGCCAGCTCTGCCAGGTACTGGCCGTGGCCAAGCTCTTCTTTCAGGTTGGTGAGGCAAAACCCCTTATAAAGGACACCCGCCAGTTCCAGTCGGTCACCAATGACAGCCTGATCCAGTCTCTGTTCAGCGGGGAGTTTGATAACGTCCTTGATGGGTTGCAGTTTTAATCCGCCAAGAAAATCGGCAACATGCTTGGGTGGTGTTAATGATTTATTGGACACACTGTTTCTCCTTATAATTTTTCAATACACTTCTTGCAGTAAATCTTGCCGTCGACTTCGCGCCAGCCAAAGTCGTATGCCCTGCGGGTGGCGTTGATCTCATTGCTGGGGCTGGCAGGGTCGGCGTCGTATGCAAACTGATGGTCGTTTTCACAATCCAGATGAATGGTGATCTTTAATGCGTCCCACAGTGGCCGCATTTCCCGGTAGCGTTTTTGGTCTTCGGTTTCGTGTTGTTGTGCTTGTGCCATTATTTAAGCCCCAGTTGTTGTTTGAGTTGACGTTCGATCTTGCTGGCCTGTGACTTGTCCAGCACGGCCCTGCCTAACTGCATGGCCAGTTGTTCCTGTTCATCCAGCACAGCCAGGCCGAGCGACTTGGTCAGCACTTCAATCGGCATGAGAATGCCAAGGCAGGCCCAGACAAAGGCAGGCAGGTAGATGGCGGGAAAGTGTCGATACTCCTGCGAGGTGGCTGTCCAACCATTCAGTTGTCGCGTGGTGATTTTGGTGGCATCCGGCAAACAGTGATTCATTCGGTCGACAATGCGGTCACGACTCATGCCGTGCTTCTTGGCGGTGCGCAGGCAATAGTTGATGGACCCCAGAAATTCCTGCTCGATGTCCAGGTCGGGGGCGTTGGCTGATAGATAGTCCGGTGTGGCACCAAACTTCTGGAACAGATCCGGTTGGACTTCATCACTGGTAAATTTTTCTGTTTCTTTAACCACTGACATTCCTCCTCAGCTTCGATAAGCTGGTTTCAGAAAATTGAAAAGGGGCAGAAAAAATGAAAGCAACCAAAGCGGTACATATTTCCGCACGGACTCTTGGTGATATGGCGCTGGCGGCAATGAGCGTGGCGCAACTCACGACAGAAACCACCGGCCTGATGATCTCGCTTTTTGGTGATAAGGTCGCTCCAACCGCGCCACCCAACACCACGCAGGATGAGCGTGACAAATTGATTGCGTGGCTCATCAATACATTTCCTCATCATGCTCAGAACGCATCACCGGAGGTGCTTCGCTTTGGGCTGGGCCAGACGCAGGTTCAACTGTTGCATTACCGGCTGGCAAACATCCCTGCGCGCATGGAACATTTTCTAAAGGCGATTGCCGACAAATATCCTCGCGATGTTCCGCCAGGCGACGTAGTTGCACTTGTGCCCGTTGTTTGTGGATGGCGTTTAGCCGATCTTGTGGGGAACATGACCGTGCATCTTTGCGTGTGCTGGGGGATGGTGTTTGATGATTAGTCATGCGGCACGGCACCGGGACTTGGGCTTGGTCGGTCGACGCAAGGGGCGAGGCTCGTGTTTGTAGCGACCGGGCCAGACTTTATCAATGGTAAGGCCGATCTTTTTAGCGATGGCATTCGCCACTTTTTTGCTGGTGCGTTCGCCGCAAATAACCTGGCCTACAAATCGCACCGAAACGCCTTCCTCATTGGCGATGTCTGTGTGCGAAAAACCGGCCTTGGTCAGGCGACAAGTAATATCGGCATGGTGCATAATCTGTCCTTGTTTATTACGAGGGGCACAACCCCTTTTTATGGGAACAATAAGGCTCATTTCTGAGCCTATGTGCTGAGTATGGGAACATAACGGCGCATTGTCAAGGCTATAAGATAAATAATGTCCACGATAGGAAACAGACTAGAAGAAGAACGGAAGCGGCTTGGGTACAATCAGACCGATTTTGCCTCGCTGGCGGGTGTTGGCAGAAAGAGCCAGGGATACTATGAGTCTGGTGAAAGGTATCCCGATGCCAGCTACCTGGCCGCCATCGCCAATGAAGGGGCCGACATCCTATATATAGTGATTGGCAAGCAGGCGACTTACTTGACCCGCGACAAGGTGGCCACCCCCAAATTCATGGTGAAAGACAGCGCCAACCCCAACTACACAGCTACCAAATCTGACAGGTTGCATTCCCCCCTAGATGACCTAGGGTTATTACAGACGGTGATTAAAGCCGTCGAGATAAACCGACCGGACCTTGATCCGGATACAAAATCCAAGCTGATACCGCTGCTGTGTGAATGGGCAAAGGCCAAGTATGGGGATACTGAAACGCCACCCAAAATTGACGCTGACAATGTCATACACTTTGCCAAAGTGCTGGGGCGGTAATAATGGGTGGGGGATACAATGACAAAAACACCGGACGAGTTGGGCGACGAGATTGTCGGTCTTATCGCCAGTCGGTCAAATTCGCCAACGTTGGCCAATTTGCCGCAATTCCTGATTTACAACAATCAAAATGTAACGATTCATTATCACCATCATACTAAGGAGGGGGAACATGCGATCATTGAATCAGATCGAAAACGACATCCAGAGCCTGTTGAGTAAACCGGCCAGCACAGCCAGCCGTAAACGCCCCACCATGATCATGGGTCTGCTGGCCATGCTGTTGCTGGGGCAGTTCTTTGTCATCGTGAATATGTCCGGTCAGCAACATACGCTGATCAAAAAAGTGAATCACTATGAAAGCGGCTTCAATGCCTATCGTGAGGTGGGGTTTGATTTATATCGGCCGCTGCCCGCACTGCGGGACGCAGACAATAGAGGATGCAGCATCTAATGAACATGCGCGCCATCATGATGATGGCGCTGATGGTAGCCAACACGGTCGCCGCCGATGAGGTGGGTCGCGTACTGGCTGGACAGATGGCCAGCCAGGCCGGTGCTTGAGAAGTGGTAACAAACTGATACAGGGTAAGTCAGCAAACTACCCTAAGCAGCTATTAACCGATCCTTATTATTCAAGGGTATAATTCGAACATGAAAAGCCTATTCTTAGCCCTGTTACTTATCCCCGCTGTCACATACGCCTATGGGCCGTATTCTGCCGACCTTGTGCGAGTTATCGATGGGGACACCGTAGAGGTCAGGGTTCACCTATGGCCGGGGCTGGATAAAACTACCAGGCTACGGATCGACGGCGTAGACACTCCCGAGACAAGAACGAAGAACCTATGCGAGAAGGCACTCGGGCAAAAGGCCAAAACCTTCACCAGGGAATTTGCAAAACCACCCATTACTGTAATAGGCATAAAAGACGGTAAATATGCGGGCCGGGTTTTAGGCGATTTACTTGTGAATGGTGAGAGTCTCAGACAAGCCTTGATCGATAGCGGTCATGCTCGAGCCTATTCGGGTGGTAAGCGGTTGCCTTGGTGTGAATAGTATTAGTCCGCAAACTACCCATTGCAGACATTCACCAACCTTGATTTTTCAGGCAAATAAGTACGTTTTTTTAATAAGGTTTTCAAACCAAATAGTGGTATAGTACGGCATTTGTAAATTTTCAGGTTTTCTATGGACAAGAGATACCAAGTATTTATTAGCTCAACATATACTGACCTTACTGTAGAGCGTCAGCGGGTGTTGCAAACATTACTTCAAATGGACTGTATTCCAACAGGTATGGAGTTATTTCCTGCCGCTGATCAAGAGCAGATTGAGTTCATAAAAAAAATCATCGATGACTGTGATTACTATATCCTGATAATAGGCGGCCGGTATGGAACTACAACAGATGAAGGGATAAGTTACACAGAGCTGGAGTTTGATTATGCCGTGTCTCAAGGTTTGCACATCATAGCATTTGTGCATGGGGATCCTAACTCAATACCTGCAGGGAAGTCAGAATTGCACCCTGATACCCGAAAGAGATTAGAAGAATTTATAGAGAAAGTCAGTAGAGATCGCCTCGTCAAAAAGTGGAGTAGTGCGGAGGAGCTACCTGGATTAGTAGCTTTAAGCTTGACGCGCGCAATAAAGGCTTTTCCAGCTATCGGTTGGGTACGTGCTAACGCAGTGAGTAACTCAGACCTACTTGAACAAATTAATGCATTAAGAAATAAAAATGAGGAATTACAATTAGAACTCGCATCGGTTCCTTCTACTGTAGTAATTGACTCACAGGATATTTCATCTGGTGATGAGCGAATACCTGTAAAAATTATATATCAAGAAAAATACGAAAGTATGACCTTTAAACATGAGTCAGAAGTAAGCTGGAACCAAATAATATCATTTTTAGGTCCTCATTTACTACAGCATATAAATGAAGATACTATTAATTCACAACTAGCTATGTCTATATTGAATACTATCGGGGTTGATGCGAATTCCTTTTATACCAAAAAAATTGATGATGAAATATTCCAGACTATCAAAGTTCAACTCTTGGCTCTGGGATGGATAGATATAAAACCATTGACAACAAAAGCTAATACAGTGGCTTTATTTTGGATACTTACAGATTTAGGAAGAAAGAAAATGCTTATGACACGTTCAATAAAAAGTCAGGGTAGCGCCCAAAAAGCAGATAAATAATACCGATCCTATAGTCGCATCTGTTGCCCAAGCTGTTGAAAGTCCGCTCCTGGCCGTTAGCAGACATGCATGATCAAGCGTTCTCCACCTCATCTGAATGCAACCATCCTCGCCCAATTGCCTCCGCCCAACCACAGCCCCACACAGCCGCAAAGTCGCTCAGAGCGCAACAACCTTACCCAACCTAACGGGATCGGCCCTCAGAAACGATTTTGGGAGGGTTTTGGGAAGGGTTGCACCCTGATGATCTGACTGAAATAGAAAAAGGGCCGCAATGTGGCCCTTTTTTATATGTCTTGATGTTTTATTGGCTTTACCAATGGCGGTTCATGATATGGCCCTCCGGTGGGGTGTATATAGTCTGAAAGTTGGGTCTTGACTGACTCAGTCATCACGTGCAATCTATAACGAGAGACCAATCCCATCAGGGGGGAAACATTTCCCCCCTGCATCTATTCCCACCCTCCGCCATGCTTCGCAGCATGACAAAACCAAACACTCAACACGACTTCAAAGGGCTGACGGATTTTTTCCCTGTCTTTTCTTCTGGCACTCACACCGACAGTGCGGGCCGCACCAAACCCTGGACCAATGATGAGCTGGATGAGATTGTTGCCAACACCAAGGCGCGTGCTGAAAAGAATCTATTCAGCAGCGCACCGCTGGTGGTGGGCCATCCAAAGAATAATGATCCTGCTTTTGGTTGGTTACTGGATGTAAAGCGCGAGGGTGATGTTCTGCTGGCCAAGGCAGATGAGAAAACCCTGCATGATGAATTTATCAAAGGTGTTGAAAAGGGCCTCTGGCCCAATCGCTCCGTGCGCATTGGTAAAGGCAAGGACGGTTTATACCTGCGCCATGTCGGCTTCCTCGGTGCGGCTCCCCCAGCCATTGAAGGTATGGATGCCGTCTATGCCGCCGATGAAGGCGAGTTCTTTGACTATGCCGATGCCGACACCTACACCCCGAATGTGCTAACACGCTTCATGCGTGGTGTGCGTGATTTCATTATTGATAAGTTTGATATTGAAACCGCCGACAAGGTGATCCCTGATTATCAAATCGAATCCATGACAGGCCATGTCAATGGGTTGCGTGAACAGAACAACCCCGAAACATCCCTCTCATCTTTTAACAAACCCGAACCGAAAGGAGACGTCACTATGCCACGCGAGTATAGCGAGGCCGAGATCGAGCAGATCCAAAAAGATGCTGCCGAAGCGGCCACAAAGAAAGCCGAAGCCGAATTCGCCAAGAAGGAAGCCGACTTCACATCCACCATCAGTGATGAGCGTGCAAAACGTCTTCGCGCTGATTTTACCAAGCAGGTTGATGAACTGACTACTGAAGGCAAAGTCACCCCGGCCCAGGCCGAAGGCATGGTCGACTTCATGCTGTCTCTGGATGCCGCCGGTGAAGCCACCGAGTTTGAATTCAGCGCCGGTGAAGGTGACAAGGCCGAGACCAAAAAGCTCAAGCCTGTTGACTGGTTTGCCAGCTTCACTAAGTCCATTGGTAAACAGGTGGATCTTGGTGAGTCAGGTGCAGGTGATGACACCGTGACTGACTTCGGTGGTGATGCTGACGCTATTGCCAAGGCAGCCACAGACTACATGGCTGCAGAGGCGGTCAAGGGTGTGACTATCAGCGCCAGTGATGCCGTGGCCCACGTAACCAAAGGAGCGAAATAATGAACCCGACTTTAACCAAGAATTTTGTCGCGGAAGCGGCCATCACCAAACACCGTATCATCCAGCTCGGCACGGCCGATGGGCAAGTAATCCAGGGTGACGGTGTCACTGCAACCATGTTTGGTGTAGCGACCGAACTGGATGCCGCCATCGGTGAACGCATTGATGTGCATGTGGCTGGTTTGCCCGAGGTTGAATATGGCGGTGCCGTCACGCGTGGCGACTTCCTGACTTCCGATGCCACAGGTCGAGCCGTTGCCGCCGCACCAGGTGCCGGTGTTAACAACCGAATCGTCGGTATTGCGCTGCTCAGTGGCGTGGCTGGCGATATCGTGGGTATCGATCTTGCGCCTGGCCAGATCCAGGGTTAATAACTAAGGAGTTAATACCATGCCAAACAAAGCACCGTTTCCCATTCAAGCCGAACTCACGGCTGTTGCGATTGCGTACAAAAACAAGGATATGATCGCCGACCGGGTTGCACCCCGAGTTCCTGTGGGCACTGAAGAATTCAAATATATGAAGCACACAATGGAAGAAGGCTTCACCGTGCCTGATACCAAGGTGGGTCGCAAGTCCAAGCCTAATGAAGTCAGCTTCAGCGGGACCGAGGTGACGGATTCAACCGAAGACTTCGGTCTGGATGATCCTATCCCACAAAAAGATATTGACCAGGCACCAGCCAACTATGATCCAAAAGCCAAGTCGGTGGAGTACATCAGCAATTTGGTTGAGCTTGATCGTGAAATTCGGGTGGCTGGTCTGGTCTTTAATGCGGCAAACTATTCCGTTGGTTACAAGCAAACCCTGGCGGGTGTGACACAGTTTAGTGACTTTGCCAGCTCTGATCCCATTGGGGTGATCATGGACGCGCTCGATGCCATGATCATGCGCGCCAATGTGATGACGATTGGTCGTCGCCCACTATCTATCCTGTCGCGCCATCCTGACATTGTAAAAGCAACGCATGGAAACAGCGGTGACAAAGGTATTGCACAACGCCAGGCCATTGCCGAGTTATTCGAGCTGGAAGAAATTCTGGTCGGTGCGAGTTTTGTCAACAACGCTCGCAAGGGTCAGCCTGTCAGCATGGCACGTGTATGGGGTAACCACATCGCCCTGATCAATCGTGACATGAACGCGGATACCCGCAACGGTCTGTCATTTGCAATGACAGCGCAGTTTGGCAACCGTGTGGCGGGTTCACATCCTGATCCCGATATCGGTCTGCGCGGTGGTGAGCGTGTGCGTGCCGGTGAGTCTGTCAAGGAGCTGCTCACTGCCCCTGACCTCGGCTACTTCATCCAGGATGCTGTAGCGCCTTAATACAACCCGCGAAGAGGCAGCGCCCGGTGATGCTAGTTAAGCCGGGCGCGTAAGTCCCAACAGGAGAACCGTCATGAGTAACACGCAAGAACATGAATTCGATGTCATCGATCCGGTCAGGTTTGATAATGAAGACTATGGCATCGGTAACACTATCAAGTTAAGCGATCAAAAAATTATTGATCGCCTTAAAGAGCTGAAATGCATAGCAGAACCCGGTACGGCCAAGGTTAACGCTGGGCCAGCAGGTGTAGCCGAGCAGCCAGCCCCATCCATCGATTCCGAAACGCGCAAGGCACAGATCGCACAACAGATGGCTGACCTGCAGGCTGAACTTGAAGTCCTAAATGTTAGCACCAATTTGGGTGATACCAAATCGTCCGCCCCCGAAGATCCTGCCGTCCGCAAGGCCGCCATTGTTGGGGCCATCGGTCTGCTTGATAAGGATGACAAGACCCACTGGATCGGCAACGGTGCACCTGACGCCAATGTGCTGACCGAACTGCTCGGCTGGAAAGTCAAGGCCGATGAGCGCAACCAAATCTGGATGGATATAAATTCAGATAAATAACCAAAACCACAAAGGAGAATATCAATGCGAGTTCCATCATTTAAACAACTTCTGATTGGCCTTGTCGCCTGCTTTGGCATCATGCTGTTTGCCGGTGCCGCCAGCATCAGCACGGCACAAGCCGAACCGTCGATGATCGTCAGCGCCCTGGATGTGACAAGTGACGCTGTGTTGGCTAACAGTGACATCCTGCAGCCCGGCTTTTTTGTCAGCGAGGACAGTCACAACTGTAGCCAGGCATGCCATCACAACCAGGCCAACCTTGATATCGATGCAGATGCAACCCGAACCCGAGCCGGCAATGAGGCCGGTTATCACGACATCAGTCCTGCCATGCTTCGAGCCGTGTTCACTGTGAAACATGATCGGCACTTCGAGGGCGTGCTGTCCAAGGTGCCCTGGGATTTTTTGAAATCTCGCATCGACTATATCTAGACAACAAAGCAACAGACGCCACCGCAGTTGTATGCTGCGGTGGGGTTTTCTAAAAACATTCGTGTTTTTAAAAGACCCAGGAGATAAGTGTGGACCCAAACGTGTTGATCGCAGAATTACAAAAACCCGCCTATGACGGCATGACCACAGCCCAAAAAGTCGCGGCGCTGAAAAACAAAAACATTGCCCCAGCGGACGGCACGGCCGTGAGTGTCACGCGTGAACAGATTCGTGCTGCTTTTAATGCCGATGAATTTATTGCTTTAACACCACAAAAACAAAATGCCGTGCTTGCTGTGTTGCAGTCCGATGCCGTGTTTGTTGAAGGCCCGGATGCCACTTTACTGGTAGCAGCCTTTGCCGGCACAGCTAACACGCTGCCAGCTCTGGCGACGTTAAAAGATGACGCCATTACCGCCGCATCAGTATCCATTGCTGATCAAATCGGTTTTGGTGACTTGTCAGATGATGACCTGGCCGCCTGGATTATTAAGGTGGGTGCATAATGCCGCTGAACAACAAACGCATTGAAAAGGGTCTGCAAACGATATCGGCAACCATCGCCGCGATTACGGACAATGCATTTTCAGCCGCCATCGGCCCGTATGATAACTCGACCGACCTGTATCCGCTGGCCGATTTAATTTATGAGCCAAATTATACAGTGGCACCAACGGCGGGTAAGGCCATCGATGTGTATCGGCAAGATATCGATATCGACGGCACAAATGATGGCCCGTTACCCAATAGCACCTACAAGCGAAAATACATCGGCAGCTTTTATCCCGATGCAGTGACCGGCGCACAATATCTTTCGATCCGGGGCATTCAATTGCCACCCAAGGCATCATTCGTGCTGCACAACAATGCAACAGGGCAGACGATCCCGCTTAACTCGGCGCTGAAAATCAACCCTTATGGGCATGGTAACTAATGCGTCACGAACTCGACAAACTGCTGTTTGCGCCGGAGTTATTAACCCCGAATTGCAAATCAAATGAAACGGTTTTAAACCGGGATCATTGGCTACACGATAATATTGTTTGGTATGCACGACTAGGTGATAACGCAACCGAGTTAGTGTCAAATGCCCCGATGACACTAAGAGGGGATGCTGATTTTAATGGTGTAACAGATCACGGCGATGCGTTAGAAACATTAGATAGCATTGATAATGCGGCATATTGCCCCGGCACTCCTGAGCTGTATCAGATAACAAACGAGATCACGGTGGTGTGGGCGGGTGAAATTGACGCACACGTTAATTTTATGGGGCTTGTCTCGGTGCCTTATCAAACCGGGTCGTGGTCGAGCCCGTACTTATCGTTTGGTTTGTCAGCGACCAATGTTGCGGGGCAAGTAAAAATACACTATTCAGTCGGCGGAGCAAACTCGACGGCGACATTGCCGGGATCATCGTACTTAAAAATCGACGGCAGCCTGTATATTTATAGCGCCAGCATGTCTATTGTCTCCGGCTCAGCAACCGCTAGATTTTACAGAAATGGCGAGTTTATCGGGTCTGTTACTCCGTCAACAGCGGGGGTGATTGCGTGGAACACTGAAAATGATGTCGTTGTAAATTGCTCAGACAGATATGGAAACGATGTGTCCGGTATTAAAGGGCGCGCTAATGTAGCGTTTATTGCTGATCGATTTTGTGATGATGGCGAGCATTTTGAGCTGGCTAGTAATTTATACGATACGCTGATGCCCGCCAATGCCGGTATCTGGGTGCCCGAAGGGGTAACCGTAACAAACATCAATGTCAGCGACACCGGCAATGGGAATGATGATCTGGCTATTGCTGTCGGACTGGCCGTTAATGATGTGGGCACAGGAAACGATCTCGATCCCGGCGCTGATGTGGCCTTGTCCATAACCGATGCCGGTACCGGCAACGACAACACCAACCAGGGTGTACAGCTAAGTGTTAACGATACCGCCTCCGGTTCTGACGACCTGGCCATTGCCGCCGCCCTGGCTATCAGTGATGCAGGCACCGGTGCCGATACCTTAAGTATTTTAGCCGCCGTATTAAAGACCGTCACCGATTCCGCAACCGGGGCTGATTCGGTCACGTTATCTGTCAGCGTACCCATCACGGATCTGGGTACCGGTAACGATCAAGTCAACATCGCGGCACTGTTATCCATCATCGATAACGCACAAGGCACCGACATCATCATCAAGACCCAGCCAGGCCAGGGCCAGGGTGTCGCGTTGATCACCTTTGCGTTATCAACCCGTTCCATGTCATTCGGCCTGGCTTCCCGGTCGATGCAGTTCGATCTAAAACAACGAACCGCCACATATACATTGCAATGAGGTCAACCATGAACCAGCAACCCATTATTGAACACGCCCACGCCCGCGCCCTTTGGACCATTCATAAGTTTGAGGATGATAAAGCCTTTGCAGCGAACGATCCGTATGATGTCGTCGAGTTCGGCCCGAACCTGTTGCTGAATGAAGGCATCACCGCCCTGCAGAATCTATTGGTGGGCAATGCCGAAACAAGCTTCAGCAATGCCAATGCGTATCTCGGCGTGGGCGATGACGCCACAGCCGCCGCTGCCGGACAAACCGGCCTGCAGGCGGCCGTGAATAAATTGTACAAGGCAATGGAGGCGACATATCCACAAATCGCAGGGCAGACCACCACCTGGCGTGCCGTGTTTATCGGCACTGAAGCAAATTGGGCCTGGAATGAATTCACCGTCGCCAATGGTAACAGTGATGCCGCCGACAACCTGAACCGCAAGGTCTCGGCGCAAGGAACAAAAACACTCGGCCAGACCTGGACATTGGATTTACAGATCACCTGGTCATGAACGACGTTGTAAAAGAAAAGAGCGAGGCATGGTTAACCGTCAGCTTGTTTGATAAGGCAAAGCTGCCCGAAGTGCCAAACTCATTGACTTATCGTATTGATGAGCCGGACACAGACACAGAAGTGTTACCGGATACGCCATTAGGTCCGGCATCGGTGGTCGAGATATTACTGACATCGGCAGACAACACCATTATTGATACGGCAAAGGCGTTTGAAAAAAGACGGGTCACCATCCATGCGAACTATGGCGTTGGTAAAGAATTTTATGATGATAAAGAGTACATCATTCAGAATTTGAAAAAGGTTACTTAATGGATTATTGCACACAACAAGATATGACGAATCGGTTTAATGAGAAGGAGCTGATTCAAATCACGGATGCCAATAATGTTGGTGCCATCAACGCCGACAAGCTGTCCCGTGCCATTGCTGATGCGTCCGCCGTTATTGATAGCTATATCGGGGCGCGCTACACATTGCCCTTGTCTGTGGTGCCAGGTGTGTTGGTGAATTATGCCTGTGATATCACACGATATAAACTTTATGAAGACCGGGTGACGGAGACCATCGAAAAACGTAACAAAGAAGCCATCGACTGGCTGATACGTGTGGCCAATGGCAAGGCCACCCTCGGCATAGATGAAGCCACCGCCGACAACGTCGGTGGCAGCGTCAAGGTCGCCCAGGGTGAAAGCAAAATCGGCTGGGAGGCGTATTGATGTCTGGCATTCAACTCACCCACACCATTGATGATCGCGAAGTACAGCAGGCGCTGCATCGCCTTGGCCACTTCAAGGCGCGTGAGATGTTTGATGAGATCGGTGGGTACCTGGATAGTGAAACTCAGCGCCGGTTTGATGCCAGTGAAGATTGGCAAGGCTATCCATTATTAACCAAGCGTTCATTTCTTGAAGGCGGCAAGCCGCTTATTGATAAAGGTCACCTGCGTGACAGCTATACCTATCAGGTATTTTTATCCGGTGACGGTTTGGAATGGGGATCGGATATGGTCTATGCCGCCATCCATCACTTTGGTGGGCAGACCGGGCGCGGCCACAAAACCGAGATACAACCGAATCCCATCCTTGGCATCAACGCCGATGATGAAGATGATGTCAGCGCCATTGTTAAAGACTTTATTCAAAGGGAGCTGCATTCATGAGTTTTGATATTGTCGAAGATACCTTGATTGCGTTGACCAAAGAAAAGCTGACCAACTCGGCTGGCCAAGCCGTGTATCAAGCCGTCGAGGCGGTACCGGGTGATCTAGATGATGCAGATACGATCAAGGAAATGGTCAAGGTTGCACCTTCCGTGTATTGGGCTTTTCTCGGTGGTCGGCCAGGTGTTGATTCATCCGACATCGTGGCGTTCAATGGTGTGTGGGTGGCCTTTATGGTGGTACAACATGCCGGCGACTACATGGCCAGGCTGCGTGGTGACACCACCACCATCGGTCTGTATGAAATGACTGCCACACTATTGCCAGAAGTCAACGGCTACACCATCGCAGGTGTCGGCACCATGAAGTTTCGCAGACTGCAAAACCTCTTCAGGATGAACATGGACAAAACCGGTGTGCAGGTTTATGCCGCCAGCTTTGAATTGCAACAGTCATTTGAACCTGCCGCCGGTGCACTGGATGGGTTTATCACTTACCACGCAGAACACTCAATGGCACCGGGCACTGATGAACCCGCTGCGGTTGATGACCTAACACTGGATCAATAGGAGCCTTAATCATGAGCAAGCTATTCGTTAAACCCGCCCGCGATAATCTGATTATTCGTGACCCGATGCGCGGCGGCCAACCTTTACCCGCCGAAGGTGCCGGAGTGCCAAGCAACAGCTATTGGCAGCGCCGCATCAATGACGGCAGTGTGGTGGTGACCACACCTCCCAAACAAACAAAAGGAGATAAATAATGCCTGTCTCATTTGATAACATCCCATCGGATCTGCGCATCAATGGCAGCTTCATCGAGTTCAATAGTGCGCTGGCCGGTAACAGTGCGGTCAACTTCAAGCTGTTATTCATTGGCCAACGCCTGGCCACCGGCACCGTGACTGAGAACACCCCGGTGCAGGTTAACAATGCGGATGAGGCCGAAGCCTTCTTCGGTCGCGGCTCCATGCTGGCCGAGATGATCAAGGCCGCCAAAAAGGCCAACAGCTTTTTTGAGTGCCATGCCATTGCGCTGGATGATGCGGCCGGAACAGCGGCCACCAAGATCCTCACTGTCACTGGCCCGGCGACTGCGGCAGGATCTGCCTCTATATATATAGGCGGCAAAAAAATCAGTGCCACCATTGCCGACACCGACACGCCCACGATCATTGGCGACACCATCGTCGCCGCTATTACGGCCGACACTACACTGCCGTTCACCGCTGCCAATCTCACCGGCACCGTCACGCTCACCGCCAAGAACAAAGGTGAAGCGGCCAACGATATCGATGTGCGTGTGGGTTATTATGGTGAGACACTGCCCGCCGGTGTTGCCATTGCGGTTGCCGACGGTGTATCCGGTGCCACCAATCCAGACATCAGCACCGCCATCGCCGCGATGGGGGATGAGTGGTATAACTGGATCGTCATGCCCTACACCGATGCCACCAGCCTCACGGCACTGGAAACCGAACTAGATACACGCTGGGGACCACTGGTGCAAAAAGGTTGCCGGGCCTTCACGGCCTTCCGTGGCAACCTGGCAGACACCACCACATTCGGCAACGGTCGCAACAGTCCACACGTCTCGTGCATGGGCACCAACATCAGCCCAACACCACCTTATATATGGGCCAGCGTGAATGCCATCGTCGCAGCAGCCAGCCTGTCCATTGATCCAGCCCGCCCGCTGCAGACCCTCACCTTGACCGGTGTGTTGCCTGCCAGCAAGGCCGTGCGCTGGACGGATAGCGAACGCAACACCCACCTGTTTGATGGCATCGCCACCCACAAGGTGGATGCATCCGGTGCGGTTCACATCGAACGGCAGATCACCATGTATCAAACCAATGCCAACAGCATTGCGGATGATTCTTATCTGGACATCAACACACCCGAAACACTGGAGCGGATTCGCTATGACCAGCGCGCCCGCTTCGCGCTCAAGTTCCCACGCCACAAGCTGGCCGATAATGCGGCACGTGTTGCACCTGGTCAGGCGGTCATGCAGCCCCAGGTGGCCAGAGCTGAATTGTTGGATCTGTATCGCGGTTTTGAAACCAAGGGATGGTGCCAGGACTTCGATGGGTACAAGGCATCATTGATTGTCGAGATCAATGCAGACGATCCCAATCGCCTGGACATTCAGGACTCGCCGATGTTGGTCAGTGCGCTGCGGGTACATGCCCAGCAGATTCAATTCCGTCGTTAATCAATACAGGAGATAAACGATCATGCAAATTACAGGCAAGGCAGAAATTCGGATCGATGGTAAAGCCATCCCGATGGAAAACGGTGCCACCCTCAACCCAGGTGGTGCCACGCGCAACCCGGAAAAACACGGCGGCAATGTTTATTACAGTGAGCAGGAAGAACCGCCCATGCTTGAAGGTGTGGTGTTGCACACCAAAGACGTTGACAACATTTATCTGTCCAGCATCAAGGATGCCACCGTCATGTTCATCCCAGACAATGGCAGTGGGCCGCAGGTGCTGCGCAAGGCCTTTACGGTTGAGCCAGTACCACACAGCGGCGATGGCAAGTCACCCATCAAAATGTCTGGCCAGGCCGTGGAGCAATTATAAATGGCTGAGATTAAAGTCCCATTGATAAAAGGTTTCAAGCTCGGCGAATCAGTCTTGAAGTCCGCCTATCTTCGTGATTTCAGCACTGCCGATTTAATCGAATGTGCAGAGCAGGCAGAGAAGCTGGAACTAACAGAGGATGGGCCGGTGTATGTTGGTAGCGATGTGCTCATGGCCAACCTGATGCTGGCTCGGCAAATCGTGCGCGTCGATGATCACAAAGGTCCGTTCACATTGGTCGAGCTTAAAAAGTTCGATCCGGTTGACTATGCCTTGCTACAGGAAAAAGCCGAGCAAATGGAATCCGCCATGTTCAAGCCCGCGTCCAGGGCGGTGACGCAACGGGGGCGAACTGAAGGTGGCGATGGCAGTACTTGAGGAACTTTCTCTGGCTGTCGCAACCTGGTATGGCTTATCGCTGAATGATGTGCATCAACTCTCGCCAAGCAAATTGTTAAGGTACGGACAACAGATAAATGGGAAATGATTTAAAAACGTCTGTCATTGTTGATTACAAGAGCGGTCTGGCGCGTGGTGCTGGCCGTGATGCAAAGTCGATGCGTGGTTTTAGTCGCTCCAGTTCGCGAGACATGAAGCGGCTGAAACGTAACGTCGACAGCACAGGCAGCTCTGTTTCAAAACTCGGTCGTCGCATGTTTGGCCTGGCGGCCGGTTATGGTGCTGTCAGAAAGGCCATGCAGGTGGTTGATCTCGATGCCCGCCTGACCCAACTACAAACCGATGGCCGTGCCTCTGCAGAACAAATCGCCGCACTTAAAAAAGAACTGTTCGCGGTAGCTAACGATCCAAACATTCGGGTCGACCCCGACAAAATACTATCAGGGTTTGAAGAGATCATCACCCGCACCGGTGACTTCAAGTTTGCCATCGATAATATTAAAAACCTCGGCATAACCATTCGGGCGACCAATTCTGCAGGGGAAGATGTCGGTGCCGTCTTTTCTAATTTATTCAAAGGCGGTGTGCGAGATACAAAAGAAGTGCTCATGTTAATGGATGCCCTGGTGCAACAAACCTATGAAGGTTCGGTCGCCTTCCGTGATATCGCCAAAGTGGGCAACAAATTATTCGCACCTTATATTGCATCTGGTCGTACAGGTGCTGCCGCGTTTCGGGAGATGGGTGCCGTGGCGCAGATTGTCATCGATGCAGTTGGTAGCCCCGATGAGGCTACCGAAGCCACCAAGTCATTGTTGTCATTTTTAAATAAAAAAGATGTGCAAAAAAAGTTGGGCAGCAAAGGTGTCAAGGTGATGGACAAAGGCAAGATGCGACCCATTCAGGATTTGTTAAGTGAGATATACAAAGTCACAAAGGGCGATGCCGGTATTCTGGGGCAACTCTTTGGTGAAACAGGCGTGCGGGTCTTTCAGGGCTTTTCACTTGAAGGCAACAAGGCCAAGCTGGCCAGGCTTTCCAAGCTGCAGGCCAGTGGTCAGCAGCTCACCCAGAGCGCCCGGATCAACGCCACTACAGCAAAGGCATCCATCCAGGCCATTAAAAACAAGATTAGCCAGGGCACCAACAAAGCGGTATCTGGTCCGTCTAAATTCTTAGCCGATTTCTTTGACGCGTTATCATCCGATAAATTAAATGTGCATGGGTCGTTGGTGTCGGCGTTGGTTCAGCACAAGCTTAGAAACATGCCGCAAGGTGGAAGTGCGGCGGCAGGGCCTGTTGGCAAAGTCACGGTCGAGTTTCAGTCGAAAGACGGTTCACGCGTGAAAGTGAAAAGCATCGAGTCCAAAAACATGGAGCTGGAAGTGGACAGCGGCAATGAAAGGATGATTGGGCAGTGATGATGTTAATCGCTATTGCAGTAATAGTCATAATTGTTTTTCTTGCTATGAAAACAGCCGCGCACTTTATCTTTTGGCCAATGGTCAAAACCAATGCCAAAATCTCTGCCGCCAAGTTGAATATATCGAAGGGCTATTTTTTCAAATTCATATACTGGCCTTTCTCGATCGGCTTCACTAAGCGCCGAAGGTTTGATATGCCACTGCAAATGCAATTCGCCATTTTTCTTAAAGTGGCAGGTAAAGCCCACTTTCATATTATTCACCTGTTTGCATTCATAGGCAAACACCGTGCCGCGTGGTGTCTGGGCCGCCTGCAGACTTATTGGTGCCAGGGCCAGCAATATGATCAGGGTGCGCATGGTTCCTTCCTCCATATATATAGAGGGCCAGTGTAATGAGCTGGCGCACCCGCTTCAAGGCCAAAGGCAGCTTCCGGGGAGTCGAGTTTGTCTGCCCGTCGGATGACATGAGTTTTGGTCGTCGCATTCAAAGCCACGAATATCCCCAGCGCGAGATCGGCTGGGCCGAAGACCTGGGCAAAAAGGCCCGCGAGTACTCTCTCAGCCTGTTTGTGGTGGGTGATAATTATGACAAGGACCGCGACAAGCTGATCGAAGCATTCGAAGTCCCCGGCCCCGGCACGCTTGTCCATCCCCGTTTCGGCAAGATGCAGGTGGTGGTGGATCAGGTGCGCAAAACCGAGTCCACCCGTGAAGGTGGCATGTGCCGCTTTGATGTGACCTTTATCGATGCAGGCAAGGCCACCTTCCCCAGCGCCAGTGCCGACACGGCAGGCGTGGTGGACGATGCCGCCGACAAAACCCTGGCAGACAGCATCAACGACTTTGCCGATAATTTTTCAGTGCTCGGCCAGGCGGCGGATTATGTCGATGGCGTGGTCGACGAAGTAGCCAACACCTTTGCGGCAGTTGAGAATTTAATCGGTTCTGTAACCGGCCCCATTGCCGATGCCATTCGTACCCCCGGTGACATGGCGGCCATCATTACCGGATCGATGAGCCGGATCAGCACGGCAATCGAAGAACCTGAACGGGCATTAAATGGCCTTAAAGCCCTGTTTGATGCCGGTAAAAATTCGCCCAGCACACCCAGCACCACGAGCAACCGCCAACAGCAGGCAGCAAACATTGAACAGATGCACAACCTGACTCGGCGTGCCGCCATCGCCGAGGCCGCCCGGCTCACCAGCACCGTGAGCTTCACCAGCAGTGATGATGCGCTCAGGTGGCGCGACAATATCAACACCGCCATCGATGAGCAGCTTGATTTTGTCAGCGCCGTCTCTGGCCTGTCTATCGACGACAATGTGTATCAATCCCTGGTGGCGCTGCGTGCGGCCGTGACCAACGACCTGAATGTGCGTGGTGCCAAACTGCCGCAAGTGGTGGACCACACGCCGCAAGTGGTCGAGCCCGCCCTGGTGCTGGCCCATCGCCTATATGGTGATGCGGATCGCGCCGGTGAGATCATTGACCGCAACAACATCCCCCACCCTCTGTTTGTGCCTGCCGGTGAATTGCTGGAGGTGTTGAGTGACTGAACTTGCCCTCATCATCAACGGCCAACAATACAAAGGCTGGAAGTCCGTAAGCCTGGTCAAATCGATGGAGGCCGTGGCCGATACCTTTGAACTGGCCATCACGGATTTATATGATGATGACTTTCGCCCCATCAAGGCAGGCAGCCCCTGCAGCATCGAGTTTGATGGCGAGCTGATGTTGACCGGTTACATCGATGACACCACTCCATCCTATGATGCCAGTGCCCGTAGCGTGAGCGTGGCAGGGCGATCTAAAACCGGTGACCTGGTTGACTGCAGTCTGCCGCTAAGTGACAACGAAAGTGAATTTAAGAATAAAACCTTTATGGATGTTGCGCAGACGATGGTCAAGCCGTTCGGTTTGGAAGCCACCACCGATGTCACAGGTTTTGATAAGGCCATCCGAGTACAGCGATTTGATCCTGGCCAAACAGTTTATGAGTACCTGGTCGAGCAGGCCCGCCTGCATGCGGTCCGTCTGGTGTGTGATGAAGACGGGGATCTGCGTTTAACCCGTGCAGGCAAAGAGCGCATCGCCACACCTTTGATCCTGGGTGAAAACATCCTCAGTGCCGAGGGTGCTTTTAGCATGCGGGAACGCTTCAGCCATTACCACACTATCGGTCAGCAACAAGGATGGGAAGAAAACAATGGTGCCGCCTCGGCGCACATTGCCGGGCAAGCCGAGGATGTGGCGATGCGCTATCGTCCCACCGTGTTGGATGTTGATAACGTCACCGGCAAAGCAAAAATTCAACAGCATGCCGAGTGGCAGCGCAATGTCAACTATGGCCGTAGTCGGCAGGTGACCTATACCGTTAATGGCTGGCAGCATGAGGATGACATCTGGCGCACCAACCGTCTGGTCAAAGTGATCGATGGCTATATGGGCATTGTGGATCAATGGCTGATGATCCGTGACATTGAATTTGTGCTGGATGAAAAAGGCCAGCGCACCATGCTCACCCTGGTACCGCCCGAGGGGCTGGACTTGATCCCGTTGCCTGCCGAAGATCAGGAGTCGATCTGGTGAGCCGCGCCATTGCAAAAATTCTCGCCCCCCTGCAGCGACGCATCAAATTGATCGTCAGCCGGGCCATAGTGAAATTGATCTACCCTGATGAGCAGGTCCAGGAACTGCAGGTCGTCGCCCTGCAAAACGAAGTGCTGGATAAAATTGAACACATCGAACCTTATGGACTGACCGCACACCCACTCAAAGAATCCGAAGCCGTCCTGCTCTCAGTGGGCGGCCGTCGCAGCCACACTATTGTGATCAACGTTGGTGATCGCCGCTACCGTCTCACCACCTTGACCGAAGGCCAGGTGGCACTCTACGACGCGAACGGCTCAACCATCATCATGAACAACGATGGCACCATCACCATCACTGCCAGTGGTGGTGTCAACGTTGTCGGCGACCTCAATGTTGATGGAGCCATCACCGCCACCGGAGACGTCAGCGACAGCACACGGTCGATGCAAGATATCGTGGATGGTCACAATGCCCACGTCCACACCGGCAACGCTGGCAACCCAACCAGTCCACCCACAACACCGATGACCTGATGCCATGACTGATATCGCACTCATACAAGTTGACCCAGGCAGTTTTGATCTCGGCATCGATGCGCCAGACATCGCCACCGATGAGGGGCTGCAAACAGTGGTAACCATGTACCTGTTCACCGATGTGGGTGAATGGTGGGGTGACAAGTATTTTGATCGACCACTCGGTTCTGAGCTTTACAAGCTGGATGCCGCCAAGGCCACGCAGCAAACATTGAACCAGGCCGAGGCCGATGCCTATGCCGCACTGAAACCCCTCATCGATGATGGCGTGGTGCAGGATGTCGAAGTCACCGCCGAATACGGTGGCACCCACCAGGACATCCTCGGCCTGTCGATCATCATCACCCGGCCCGATGGCAGCGATGCCACTTTTGAATACAACCATCTATGGGAGGGACAGTTAAATGGATGATGATTTCAACAAAGATGCATTAGAAGTTATAAAACTATACAAGCTGACATTCAAATACAGATCCCGTTTTCATGTTATTCGTGCTGTGGCTAATGATGTGGAGTCTGCTATAGAAGCCGTTCGAAAACATCATCACACAAGAGAATTAGACAAAGCATTTTTTGAAAATGCTAAATGCATGGATGCAGTAGTTATTAGCCGAATAGAGGTGTCTTAAATGCCATTTACACGCCCAACACTCGCCGAATTAAAAGACCGCATTCAGTCCGACATCAACACCCGCATGCCCGGTGTTGAGTCAAAATTAAAAGGCACGGTCCTCAATGTGCTGGCGACGGTGCTGGCCGGAGCAATACATCTCATGTATGGCTACCAGGCATGGAAAGCCAAACAGATCCTGCCCGACACGGCTGACGAAGAGTGGTTGCTGCGCCACGGCAACATCCGAGACATACCGCGCAAGGCGGCCACCAAGGCCACCGGCAATGTTGACTTTACCGGCACCAACGGCACCAACATCCCGGTCGGTACCGAAGTACAACGTGCCGATGGTGTCGCCTACACCACTGATGCCCTGGTCACCATCGCGGCCGGTGTTGCCACCGCTGCCGTCACCGCCGTGCTGGCGGGGGCGAATGGCACCACTGTTGCCGGAGTTAATGTCAACCTCACATCACCTATCGCGGGTATCGATAGTCTTGCCACCGTCAATGCCTCTGGCCTCACGGGCGGCACCGACATCGAAGCCCTGGCCGACTACAGAGAGCGCATTCTGGAGCGCTGGCGCAAGCCCACCCAGGGCGGCAACAAAAATGATTACATCGCCTGGGCAAAAGAAGTCGCCGGTGTCACTCGCGCCTGGTCTTATCCACTCGAAAACGGTGACGGCACTGTCGTGGTCCGCTTCATGATGGATGACACGTATGGCGATGGCATACCGCAAGCCGGTGATGTCACCACCGTGCAAAACTATATCGATAATGTTCGCCCGGCCACCGCCGATGCCAATGTTCAAGCGCCGGTGCCCAAGGCTATCGACATCACCTTGTCCATCACGCCCGATACGCCAGCCATCCGTCTCGAAGTCGAAGCCGAGATCAAAGACCTGTTTGTTCGACGTGCCGAACCCGGTGGCGGTATCTACTTGTCACAAATCAATGAAGCGATATCGATAGCCGAAGACGAAGAGGATCATACCCTCACCGCACCAGCCGCCGACGTCACAACACTGCCATCGCAAATCGCAGTCGTGGGGACCATCACATGGGCATAAGTGCGGAAGACTATCGCGATCAATTATTAAATCTTTTTCCCCGTGGCCGGGCTTGGGCACGCAACATCACAAGCACAATGGCAAAACTATGTCATGCGATTGCCGATGAATTCGCAAGACTCGACCAACGCGAAGATGATCTCATGGAAGAGGCCGACCCACGCACATCATCCGAGCTGCTGACAGATTATGAGCGCGTTCTTAACCTGCCCGACACCTGCAGCAACACCATCAACCCCACGATTGAAGAGCGTCGTGCAGCAGTTGTTGGTCGATATCTTGGCATCGGCGGTCACAACATCCCGTACCTTATCAGCGTCGCCAGTCGCATGGGCTACACAATCGACATCATCGACAAAGTCACGCCGCACCATTACGAGATCAACGTGCATGACGTCCCCATCACTCGACTATCCGTCGGCGAGGGCGCTGGCCACACCGTCGGCACAGCACTGCGCACATATGGCGATGAACAAGCCCTCGAATGCGTGATGATGCGACTCAACCAGGCGCATGCGGTGCCGACGTTTACTTACGAGGCGTTTAATGAAACGGTGTTGTTTGATCCAGAGGGTGACGCCAACGATTACTATGCATTCTCGGTTGCGTTATCAAGTGATGGCGATACGGCGATTGTCGGTGCGTATGCTCATGCTGTGGGGGCCAACGCCAACCAGGGCAGTGTCTATGTCTACACACGGACGGCTGGCGTATGGACTCAACAACAACAACTCACCGCCGGTGACGGTGCCGCCGATGATTACTTTGGGCGCTCGGTTGGGTTATCAAGTGATGGTGATACCGCCATTGTCGGGGCGCATGCTGATAATGTGGGGGCCAACGCCGACCAGGGCAGCGCATATGTTTTTACTCGCGACATAAATGGCGTATGGACTCAACAACAACAACTCACCGCCGGTGACGGTGCCGCCAATGATCAATTTGGATTCTCGGTTGCGTTATCAAGTGATGGCGATACCGCCATTGTCGGGGCGCATGCTGATCATGTGGGGGCCAACGCCGACCAGGGCAGCGCCTATGTCTACACACGGACGGTTGGCGTATGGACTCAACAACAACAACTCACCGCCGGTGACGGTGCCGCCAATGATCGCTTTGGATCCTCGGTTGCGTTATCAAGTGATGGCGATACGGCCATTGTCGGGGCGAATTCTGATGATGTGGGTGCCAACGCCGACCAGGGCAGCGCCTATGTCTACACACGGACGACTGGCGTATGGACTCAACAACAACAACTCACCGCCGGAGACGGTGCCGCCAATGATCGCTTTGGATCCTCGGTTGCGTTATCAAGTGATGGCGATACGGCCATTGTCGGGGCGTATGCTCATGCTGTGGGGGCCAACGCCAACCAGGGCAGCGCCTATGTCTACACACGGACGGCTGGCGTATGGACTCAACAACAACAACTCACCGCCGGTGACGGTGCCACCAATGATCGCTTTGGATCCTCGGTTACGTTATCAAATGATGGTCATACGGCCATTGTCGGGGCGTATACTGATGATGTGGGGGCCAACGCCAACCAGGGCAGCGCCTATGTCTACATGCGGACGACTGGCGTATGGACTCAACAACAACAACTCACCGCCGGTGACGGTGCCGCCAATGATCGCTTTGGATTCTCGGTTGCGTTATCAAGTGATGGCGATACCGCCATTGTCGGGGCGCATGCTGATGATGTGGGGGCCAACATCGACCAGGGCAGTGCCCACATTTTCGACAACCCCCTCAACGAAACCTATTCAATTACCTACGACTACGAGGTACAAACAAATGCATAAAATCGGAGACGACACCCCCACCGCCGACGGCAATGGTGAATTCAAAGAAACCCCCACCACAACAGACCTGCGTGCCGGTTGGGCCAACACCATACAGCGCGAGCTAGTAAAGATTGTGCAGTGGTGCGGACTAACGTTAAGCACGGCAGATGACGACCAGATACAAAAAGGATTGGGCGGAAAAATCTATGGTCGAGCTGCACATGTACCGCTTCTGGCTGACACGCTCGGGCTGTCATATCGACCTGGCCGAAAAGACTTAATTGCTATTGGTGCGGACGCTATGTGTTTTGATGGTACGCACATTTGGCTTAGACCCGGCGGAGGGGATATTCAAAAAATCAATATATTAACACATCAGGTTGACGCAACAATTCCTTACGCGATCGGATCAGCGAATGGTTTTGCATTTGACGGATCGCATGTATGGATGAGCGTATATACAGGCGGCACAGCACAAGATGCGGTGAAAATAAACATTGAAACCAATACCATCGATGCAACCGTGACGTGTGGCTCACAACAAGCGGGCGTTACTTATGCATCCGGGCATGTTTGGGTCTGCAATACATTAGATGACACCGTCTCAAAAATAGACATCACGACCGACACGGTTGTTGCCACGATAGCAGTGGGCAATGCTCCTTATTATTCTGCATTTGACGGCACGCACCTTTGGGTTTGCAATTGGTTAGATACGGTGATCACAAAAATTAATGTATCAGACAATTCAACCACAACCATCGCGGCAACAGCCTTTTTTCCAGCATTCGATGGGACGCATATGTGGTGTTCTGATAATTCTGAAAACTTAATAAAAATAAACGTAGAGACCGGTGTAATTGATAACACTCTGGTATTTGCGGGCGAACAATTAAAAGGTGTTGCTTTTGATGGTAGGTATATCTGGTCAAAAGCGACAACCAAGGTTAGAAAAATTGACATACATAGTGATACGGTTATCGCAACGTACAATTTATCAAACAATCAATCCGGTATTGTGTTTGACGGTGTACATATGTGGGTGACAGCCACGTCGGCAATAAAGAAGTATATCGCAAGATAACTATTAAGAAAGAAAGGGCGACCGGACAGGTGCTGTAACACCCACCCGGCCCCCACCACGGTGAACACGCACCGAGCCAGGCAAGGCCCTCCCACCGTCATGACGGCAGGGTCAGCCTATCACATATATAAAGGAGGCTCACTAGTGAAACCGTTTATACCCTGGATGGGTGGAAAATCCCGCCTGGCAGATAAAATCCTGCCCTTGTACCCGCAGCACCGCTGTTATGTCGAAGCCTTCGCCGGTGCCGGTGCATTGCTCTTTAAAAAAGAAGAAAGCAAGGTCGAAGTCCTCAACGACATCAACGGTGAGCTGGTCAACCTGTATCGGGTGGTCAAACACCACCTGGTCGAATTCCTCAAGCAGTTCGAATGGGCGCTAGTCAGCAGACAGATGTTCGAATGGGAGAAAATGGCCCAGCCAGAAACTCTCACCGACATTCAGCGCGCCGCCCGGTTTTACTACCTGTTGAGGGCCGCATTCGGAGCCAAGATGACATCACCGACCTTCGGTACCGCCCCCAGCGCACCCCCAAAGCTCAACCTGCGCCGCATCGAAGAGTCACTCACTGAGGCCAAGTTCAGGCTCGACCGTGTCTATATAGAGAACCTGAAATGGCAAAAAGTCATCGCCAAATACGACCGACCAGAAACCCTGTTCTACCTCGATCCCCCCATACTGGGC
>Ga0224506_10000700_pt1 | contig 26536 bp, 17 predicted proteins | sample SF_Jan12_sed_USG_2_FD_169108 | JGI IMG/M metagenome (GOLD analysis project Ga0224506, IMG submission 169108) | Sediment microbial communities from San Francisco Bay, California, United States - SF_Jan12_sed_USGS_8_1 | ecosystem: Environmental > Aquatic > Marine > Sediment | place: USA... | reverse complement strand
CATCATCTAGTGGACTAGTGCTATCCATTACCGCAGTTGGAATGGGAGACAAGGCAACTTTAAGCTATAGAAGCGGTGCTAAAAAAGGCGATATTCTTTGTGCCACGGGAGACCTTGGCGCAGCGTACGTGGGGCTACAAGTATTAGAAAGAGAAAAACAGGTGTTTGCTAGTAACCCCGACATGCAGCCTGAACTAGAAAAATATCATTATATCGTTCAAAAACAATTGAAGCCCGAAGCCCGAATGGACATTATTCATGAATTGGCTGATTTAAAAATTATTCCAACTGCTATGATTGATATTTCTGACGGACTAGCCTCTGAAATCTTGCATTTACAAGACCAATCAGAGGTAGGGTTTAGAATTTATGAAGATAAATTACCGATCGACAAAATGACGTTTGATACAGCTGTAGAGTTTAAATTAGACCCCATCACCTGTGTCCTAAATGGAGGAGAAGATTATGAGTTATTATTTACTATTCCTCAGGATGATTATGAAAAAGTAAAAAATCATCCTGACATACACTTTATAGGATACGCATTAGATAAAAATGAAGACAGCCATCTAGTAACAAAAAATCAGACGATGGTTCCTCTTAAAGCACAAGGGTTTAATCATTTAGATAAATAAGAAGTGATTTTTATTTGAAATGATCAACCAAATTTGGTGTAGCGATTATACTTCTATATAAAACAAAAAGCCTCGACTATAACAGTCGAGGCTTTTTTTGCTGTTCAATACTTTTATGGTTGAACTTTGATGTTAATTTCAATATAAGCATCAGAATCATATCCATTGCCACTAGCACCTAAGTAAATAGTAACCACTTCAATTAACCCTTTTTTACCATAATTATCAACAAACTCAACAATATCTCCTACTGCTAAATTGTTTATTTTTTGATTCGTGGCTTGTGAAATTGCACTTAAATCGCCTGAAACCGCTACACTGGCAAAATCCATAGTAGACAAACTAAAGTAGGCATTATTTAGCTCTGTAGTTCCTGCTATTACATCTACATCAATAAAAGGAACACCATTCGCATCACTACCAAAAGCTGCTTCATAAGCGCTTGTTGAAGCTAACGAAGCTTTATCTGCACCGTAAAAATATCCAAAATCCCAAAAGGCAGCATATTCTACACCATCACTGATTTTGTAAAGAGTACCGTCTCTTAAAGAAATAAAACTTTCTGATGCGAGGTCATTACGAGGTGCACCCAAAATTTTAGCTGTGTACGTTTTCACAGCAGCTGCGGGATTTGCTCCTCCGTAATTTAAGGTAACAGAACCTACTCCAACTACCAATCGTTTAGTAACATCTCTGTGGTCTCCCCTACCTGATGTCGTCCACAAATCATACACAATTGTACCTTCTACTCCTGAAGGAACATCTAGCGTTAAAATATAATCAGCGGCATTCGCTTCACTAGCTGCCATGTTTAACGAGCCATCTAACTTATTGTCTGTACCAATAAGTTCAAAAGCTTCAGCCCCTTGTCCTCCTACATTTTGAGTAATGTATAATCTTTTCATTGAAGCAGTAGAGGTCATTGCTACTCTTAATTTTACCGTAGATTGCGTATTAGCGTCTACTGATATATTTATACTTTGGTCTCCTCCGCCTTCTGTCATCACCAATTCACCATCAAATTCAGATGTTGGATCAGGAATAATTATTTCATTAGTATCACAACTTGTAAAGATTACGCTTCCCATCAGGGCAGCCATAAATCCGTATTTCATTAAATTTTTCATATCCATATAATTAATTGTTAGTATTTATTAAGTTTTTAAATTCTGCAAAGTCAAAACAATAACCATGCGAGAAATATTGTAATTCAAAATTAAATAACCCATATTAAAATCGCTCTATTAAATATAGGTATTTATGTATAAACCAAGAAAAGCCTCTATTTCTGATTTATCTACTCACGTCACTTTCTCTCAGCATTCTTCACTCCTATGGGTGATGTCTTTTTTTAGTAAAAATAAAACGATTTTATGACTAAATGATACGTGTAAGCACGTAATTACACATTACTTTATAAAGATGTAAATTTTTAAACACACTCTAATAAAATGATTCGTATATAATAATAAGTTATTACCCTATTGTATCTCCTATCACACAGCATAAATATTTACAGTATATATAACAAGAATCGTATAGGTAACCCATCAATCTTCTGGATAGGGAATAAAAGTGAAACGGGTAAAATCTAAATCCACGACAAAAAGGCAGCAAAATTCGTCAGGATTTTTATATGCTTCTTTAAAAGCGGCTTCTTTTTCAGGGTCTACTAAATTACGTTGAATAAATTCATCTAAGTAACTGGCATTATAATTCCAAGTAGTCGCCATTTCTTCTTTTGCGATTAACAATTGACCGATTGGCACATCCGATTTTGTAATAGGAAAAATAGGATATTCTGAAAATCCACGTTTACGTATTTGATAAGAAGCTTCTTTTAGCGTTTCCGATACTACTAAAAAATCGTTCGTAATAGTACCTAAGTATTTGCCGTCTAATTCAGGGTCATTTTCCATGATTTGTTTAGATTTTTTATTTTCTTGATGTTAACAAAACAACATTTTCAACATGATGTGTATGAGGAAACATGTCTACTGGTTGTACTTTTTCTACTCGGTACGCATGATCGAGTAACGCTAAATCTCTTGCTTGCGTGGCAGGATTACAACTCACATACACGATTTTATTTGGAGCAGCGAAGAGCAACACTTTAATGACGTCTTCATGCATTCCTGCCCTAGGAGGATCAGTAATGATTACGTCTGGTTTTCCATGTTTATTAACAAAATCTTCATTTAAGACATCTTTCATGTCTCCAGCAAAGAAATCAGTGTTTTCAATGTTATTAATTGTAGAATTTACTTTAGCATCTTCTACTGCAGCGCTTACATACTCTAAACCGATTACTGTTTTAGCTTTCTGAGATACAAAATTCGCAATAGTACCCGTACCCGTATAAAGATCATATACTATTTCATTTCCTGTGAGTTGGGCAAAATCCCTCGTTATCTTGTACAGTTCATATGCTTGATCACCATTTGTTTGATAAAAAGACTTGGGACCAATTCTAAAGGTAAGTAGTTGTTCACTTGATGAATCAATAGGCATCTGTTCTTCAATATATAAAGAGCCGTAATAATTTACCACATCCAAATCATGGAACGTATCATTTCCTTTTTGATTAATGATATAATTAAGTGACGAAATCTCAGGGAATTTTTCTTTCACAAATTGAAGCAACTTTTCAATAGCTGCTTCATCGTTATCAAAAAATTGAACAATTACCATTATTTGCCCAGTATTAGCTGTTCTAATAATCACATTTCTCAAAAGCCCTGTTTGATTTACTAAATCGAAATAAGCTAAATTGTTTTTCGTGGCATAATCATTAACCGCCAGCCTAATCTTATTTGATGGCTCTGGCTGTAAATAACAATGATCAACATTCAAAATTCGATCAAATCTTTTAGGAATATGAAAACCTAGTCCATTTTTAAAAACCTTCTCCTCACTTGCCTCCATTTCCTCTTTGGTAATCCATCTATTATTAGAAAATGTGAATTCTAGTTTATTCCTATAATACTCGGTCTTTTTAGAGTGTAAAATGGGGCTAATTTGAGGAAGTACTACCTTAGCAATTCGCTGCAAATTATCAGTTACATGTTGTTGCTTAAATAGTAGCTGATTTTCATAACTAATATGCTGCCATTTACAACCTCCACACAAGCCGTAATGCGAACAAAATGGGTCAATTCTTGCCTCTGAATAGCTGTGAAATTTTATTGGCACCCCTTCCATAAAGGTTTTCTTTTTGCGTGTTATTCGAATATCAACAACATCGCCCGGAGCTACCCCTTCTACAAAAATCACTTGATCGTTGTGATGAGCTATGCATTTTCCTTCAGCGGCTCCATTTTCTATTTGTATATGCTCTAAAATAATTAGCTTTCTTCCCTTTCTTGCCATAAGAACACAAAGGTATTAAACATTAACTCATCTTATACTAATTTTGTCTTGGATTCTGCTTTTTTTGTATAGCTATTCTCTGGGCACTGTGTTTTTTTGTGGTAAAATATATTTCCGAAATATTCCTTCGAGAGGGAATAGAATGAGTGCAGTCATTACTTGTAGTGAGAAACTAAAAAAAGGCGAGCTTTCTAAATTGAAATAGCTCTCCAATATAGCTTCAAGCCCTTCGAGAATGATTGCTAACACCAAAAAAGCTAGCAACTTACTTATTATGCCAAAATGGGATCCCCAAGACCTAATTTTAATGGATACTATCAAAAGAAGGACGATTACTACAAATTCTAAAAAATAAAAAATTGGTTCTTTCCAAAAAGGAGGAACAACACTAAAACTTATAGGAGAAAGTTCGTGCGTTTTTCCAAGTGGACTTTTCGATTCAATTTCTAATTTATAATCTCCAGTAGGTAAAAAAGGAAATTCAATCAAATCGTTCGTTGACCAATTTGACCAACCTGTATTCAACCCCGTTAATTTGTGCCTATACTCTGTTACCTCAAACCTAGATAAATCAGGATGGGATAGATAGAATGAAAGTTTACTGTTTTGTTGTTCTACTTTAAAAACACCCTTAGAGGAAGTTTTATCGGCATGTATCGCCTCCAGATAGGGAAGATAACTATTCCCTGCCAACGCTTTATTTTTGTTGTACTTTAATATTCTTTGATCACTAGAAATCATCCAAAAACGGTCATTACTTTCGTCTACAAAAACGCTATTAATATTACTTATAGCTGAAAAAATTGGATCATATAAATTGTTATGTGGCTGATACCAACGACTATTTTCTTTCACCCATAGTGTGTTTCGATTATCGAGGACGACTAATTCTGCGGATATTTTTCCATCTGAGACAATTGAATCGTTAGTTAACTTATACTGGTTGTTTTTACTTACAAAATAAAGCGCTTCTTGTCTTGTATAGGCGAAAATTTGATCGAAATAAGGGTTTGATAGAGGGAGAATTTCTACATCTATCAATTCTTTTCTGTCAATATTTAATTTATGCACCTTTTCTATACCGCACAGCCAATAATCGTTATTGTACTCTATAATATGAGATATATTATCTTTAAAATCAGTAAGAATATCTTTTTGTATCCACTTGCCATTTTCTTTAAAAAAAGTAAAAACTTGATTATCTCCACAAGCAAAAATCAAACGATTATCATCCGAAAGATAAGTGTAGTAAATAGGTTCACTTGTAACGTTTACCACCTCATTGGAAGTGATTTCAAAAACACCAGACAACCCTGATACGATCAGATTATTATCTCCTGAAATCAGCTGGTCACTGTGATGAATCTTTTCAATTTTTTCATATTCAAAATGACTTGATAATAACACTTTCTGTTTTACTAGTTTTGTAATAACAGAATCCGATAAAATTTGAGGAGCTAATTCATTTGAATTTTTTCTTTCCTTTCTAGACAAACGTTTTTTGTTTTTATTATCAACAACATTAATTCGTTTTTGTAGCACACTTTGTACTAAGTAACTCTGATCTTCATAATTATTGCGTTTATTAAGAGAAAATAAACCTCTATTTGTACTTACAAATAGCTTTTTATTAAAAAAAGAGACAGCTTGTATCGTTCCTTGTAGACCATTGTAGTGAGCAAAATTCATGATCGGAACTTTAACGGACACATACTCAATTAAATCATCACTTAATGAAATAATGCTGCCATTTTCGTCAACAATTATGGATTTAATATCGTTAGCTTTTAAACCTGATTTGTAATTTATTTCATTTAATAGTTTCTTCTGCCCAATACTAATCACCCCAATTCCTCCAAAGGCAGAACCTACTACAATTTGATCATCATCATACCAAGATGCACATGAAATATTGTTTTTATTTATAAATTCATCCTCTATTATTATTGGGGTTAATTCCCCATCGTATAAAAATAGTTCATTTGAATATGTGCCAATAAGGTACTTTGAGGAATGAACTGATTTATCCACAAAACTAATATCCATATCTTGAAACAACTTCATATCGGTAGTAGCTAACCGATTATCAAAAAACTCTATTACACCTTTATTCTCCGTAGAGATAAATATTTTGTTTTCAATTTCAAAAATTTGATAAAATTGTCCTGCCACTTCATCTGTAAAATAAGTTAACTCTTCAGAATTAAGGTTATATACGTAAAATGTGTTTTCTGAAATTGCATACACTCTATTGTTATAGTAGAAAACATCTAATATAACTGTGTTTTCTTGATCAAAGATTGGTTGATAAAGTTCGCTATAACTATCCGATAAAATATATCCAAATCCTCCTACTCCACCTGCATAAACCCTGTTTTGGGGTGTATTGAATACCGATAATACTGCTCCACCCGTATCAATGATTTTGCTTTGAGTGCCATCATATTTTATTATTCCATTTTTTGAGGCAACGTAAAGCCCTCCTTTTTTTGAAATCACAACATCAAAATATAGATTATTATTTCCTGCTGGAGAGTGCTTTGATATTAAAAATGCACCTTGTTGCGCATTAATAGTAGTAGAAAAACCATACAGTACTATCGCCAATAGTAGAGATGATTTTGTGAAAAATTGTTTTATCATTTTTAAATTCATACGCAGAAATCTAAGTAATAAATTCAAAATATTTAAATATATATGAATCATTCTAGATCAGAATCGTATCATTAGGTGTTAAAGACTATAAAATCAAACAAAAAAACACTATTTTTAAGATTTAATGACTGGCTATGGCAAAACGATTATTTCTATTTTTCTTTCTATTGCTTTCATCTTTTTCTTTTGGTAGCCATATCGTTGGTGGGGAATTTGAATTACTCCATATTGCGGGAAACACCTATCGCCTTAATGTTATCATTTATTTTGATGTGGTAAATGGAAACCCCGGTGCAATAGACCAACAAATTACCGCTCGAATATTTAGAAAAAGTAACAACTCACATGTTTCATTCGTTACCGTTCCAATAATAAGTCAGCAACGTGTCGACTATTTTCAGCCCGACTGCTCAACGGGAGAAGTTGTGACCGATAGAATTCTTTATACAACTACCATTACGCTAGATTCCAGTGAATACAATGACCCTGAAGGGTATTACATTGCTTGGGAACGGTGTTGTAGAAATTACTTTATTAAAAACATCAAAAGCGTGGATGTGGGCACAAATCCAGATACACCTGATTATGCTGGTCAGACTTTTTATTTAGAATTTCCTCCAGTGGTTGATGAGAAAGGTGAGCCTTTTATTAATTCATCTCCTCAACTCTTCCCACCATTAAATGATTATGCATGTCCCAATCGTCCGTACTGGGTAGACTTTGCAGGAACTGATATAGATGGAGATTCTCTAGTGTATACATTAGTCACCCCTTTAAATACGCATGCGGCTGTAGCCGTTGTACAAGACCCTATTTCTGGTGTTATGCTTGGTGCCAACCCTGGCCCATACCCCGGAGTAAAATGGGAATCCGGCTATAGTTTAGATAATATCCTAGGAGGAATGCCAGATCTGTCAATTTCAGAAGATGGCTTTTTATCGGTCACTCCAACAAGTCAAGGGCTTTATGTTTTTGCGGTACTTTGTGAGGAATATAGGGAAGGCAAAAAAATAGGAGAGGTACGAAGAGATTTTCAGATGTTGGTGGTCGATCAATGTCCAATAGCCGATCCTCCTGTAATAAAAGGAAAACGATTAACGGATGTAGGTTTTTCTAATGCGAACACTATGGATATTACTTTTCCTAATACTATATTAGATACTGAAAGATGTTTTCAAGTGAATGTATCTGACTTAGATGCTTCAAAACTGGAAGATAACTATAGCGAAAACGTATATATTAGTGCCATCCCTCTTAACTTCAATGAAGATGTTGGCGTTGTACTTCCAACTAACATTTCTGCTACGTTATTAAATGGAAGTACAGAGGCTTTCGATATATGTTTTCCCGAATGTCCATTTATTGACCCACAGGAAAGCAATTATTTTGAACTAGCCATAGTGGCATATGACGATGCTTGTGCCCTACCCTTAACCGACTCACTATATGTTCGTGTTTTTATTGAGCCACCAGTAAATAATGAACCCTACTTTGCCAATACAAAAGGAAGCACGCCTTTCAATACCATTTCTAGAAGAGTAGCCCCCACAGCAAATGGAAATATCTCTATAGATATAAACGGATGGGATAATGATAACCACAATTTATCAATGAATATTATTCCAATTGATTTTGACCTTTCTCCAGCAGGAATGTCATTTACAGCACCCACATTTTCAACTGGAAATGCTCAAACAGTATTTCAATGGAATTTTGATTGCAATGATGCCTCATTAGACTTTAACACAGGAAAGGATGTCAGCACACCCACCTTAATTAGTAAGGCTTTTGACATTATGATTCTCATAGAAGATGAGGATATTTGTAATTTTCCCAGAACTGATACTTTAATGATGAATTTAATTATCGATTTTCCGGGGCAAACCAAACCAACAATTTTCAAAGAAAATGAACCTACATTAGAGTTAGTAAGAATAGAAAAAAAATTATACGAGACTGTTAACTTCAATGTAATAGGACAGGATATTGACAACGATCAAATTTTGTTATCCGCAGAAGGTGCTGGTTTTAATTTAACAGATTATGGTGCTACTTTTTCTAATAAACAAGGAAGTGGTAACCCAGGCATTACCTCTTTGTTTAATTGGGATCTTGATTGTAATAAATATAATCTTGCTCCACAAGACTCGTTTCGAATACATTTTTTTGTCGAAGATTTTGATGATTGTGAACTTCAAAATCAGGATACACTGGTAGTAGACTTTATTATTTCAGAAATGCCAAATACTAAACCAGGAATTTCATTTAAGAGCTTGAATAATGCATTAAAAATTGTGGAGAATAACATCACGGTAAATTATTTGCAAGAAATAGAAATAGAAATTACAGGAGTAGATTTTGATAACGATTCAATATCTCTAAACCTACTTGGGGTACGAGGAACAAAACCTGTGGACAATCATGAATTCAACCCCACAAAAGGAAAAAGTATTACCCGTTCTACGTTGTTTTGGGAGTTAGATTGCCAATTTTTAGAAGATAATTTTGACCCAGGACTTTATGATTTCGTTTTCGTATTAACTGATAATCATTGCCCATTAAATAAAGTTGATACTTTAGCATTACATGTAAAGGTAGAAGATTTGACTTTAGAAAGAATAGATTTCGACCCACCAAATGTATTTACTCCTAATGGTGATAACACAAACGAATATTTTGCTGTTGATGGAATAGATGAACTAACGAATACTAAAATAGATCGTGGTTTGCCTGAAGATAATTGCAGAGGTCAATTTGAGAGAATAACCATTGTAAACCGATGGGGAAGAGAAGTTTTTACTAGTAATTCCAAAGATTTTAAATGGTATGGAAATGGAGAAGCAACAGGCGTGTACTTTTACAATATTATCTATACCGACAAAGAATTTAAAGGAACTATAAGCTTATTACGGTAAGCTCTATTTTTTTAAAAGATACGTTTTCACATAATCCTCCACTCCTTCTTCTAAATTATGAAAAGGTTTATCATACCCAGCTGACTTCAGCTTATCCATATTGGCTTCGGTGAAGTATTGATATTTATCTCTTATATCTTCTGGGGTATCAATAAAACTAATGTCTTCTTCTACTCCCATCGCTTTAAATGTAGCTCGAGTAAGGTCCATAAACGTACGTGCTTTCCCACTTCCTAAGTTATATATTCCTGAGTTCTCCCGATGATGCATCAGCCAATAGCACACTTCCTCCACATCTTTCACATATACAAAATCTCGCATCTGCTCACCGTTCTTAAATTCAGGATTATGAGACCTAAAAAGCTTCATTGCTTGAGTGTTTTTTATCTGATTATACGCATGAAATACCACAGATGCCATCCGTCCTTTATGGTATTCATTAGGGCCATATACATTGAAAAATTTTAGACCTGCCCAAAAAAATGGTTTTTTTTCTTGGCTCAACGCCCATACATCAAAATCTTGCTTCGATTGACCGTATGGATTTAAAGGTCGTAATTTGTCAATTTCATTTTCATTGTCATCATACCCATGCTCTCCTAATCCATAAGTAGCAGCAGACGAAGCATAAACTAGCGGAATTTGATATTCAATACAACGATTCCAAATATCTTTGGAGTATTGTGTATTCATTTTTGTGAGTAGCTCCACATCAAATTCAGCAGTATCGGTTTTGGCACCTAAATGAAATATAAATTCAACTTCTTTATAGTTACTATCAAGCCAATCCATAAACACTTCTCGGTCAACTTTCTCTTGTAATATACAGTTATCAAGGTTTTTATTTTTGATGGGGTTGTCGAAATTATCTACCGCAATAATAGCGTTGAAATTTTCAGCATTAAGTTTTTCAATTAAACGACTAGCTATAAAACCAACCGCACCAGTGACTATTATCATTATAAAAAGGTTATTATTCTACAATAGACTCCTCTTGTTGAGAAGAATTGAAATCAAAAATGAGTGTAAACCGTACCGTTTCAGCTAGAGGGTGAGATCGCTCTTTTGGTAATAAATAAGCAAAATCTACTCCAAATACTTGGTACCTAAACCCCAATCCTGCCGTTAAATACTTACGATCGCCTTTGTCTTTCGATTCATTAAAATAACCAACCCGAAATGCAAACGTATCATTATACCAATACTCCGCTCCTACAGAGATGATATATTCTTTCAACTCTTCGTCAAAACCACCAGGAGCATCTCCAAAAGAGGAAAACATACCTTTAAGTAATGTTGGATTATACGTTGTGTCTGTAGGATTAGGAGTAGGCACCATTAGTTTATTAACGTCTACCGCTATTGTGATACTATTGAAAGGATCAATGTTCGTTGTTAAAGCTGTTCCAAGCTTTAAATTTGTTGGGATAAAATCACGATTGTTTTCATCTGTATAGGTGATTTTTCTACCTATGTTGGACATTCCTATCCCTAATGCTAGGTTCGCATTTTTGCCAAATAGCGCAAGGTCTTTATCATAATACGCCCCTAGGTCTACCGCTACGCTTCGTCCTGGCCGAGTATCTTGATCCAACGAAGAGCTATTACCTCCTAGAAGGTTAGAGTTAATATATCGTGCCGTTACTCCCAAACTAAAGTTTTCTGTAAGCATACGAGAGTAAGATGCATCTATTGCATATTCACTTGGCCGATGCTCTCCAGTTATCTTACCAAATTCATCTCTAAAAGTAATATCCCCCAAATTAAAATAGCGCATGGACACAGAGATCGCCTGTTCTCTTGTTATTTTGTAGTATCCCGTACCGTAAAACAACCACATGTCATTTAATATTTTCCCTAACCATGGCGTATATGAAATTGATGCGCCACTTTCCTTTTCAATAAATACAATTTTAGCAGGATTCCAGTAGCTAGAATTTACATCTGGAGAAGTAGCTGCGCCTGTATCTGCCATTCCTGCTGCTCTCGCATCAGGAGATATGGTTAAAAATGGAGCAGCTGTTGTTATCACATTTTGTGTATACCCCAATGATACTGACAAGAGAGATAACAATAGTGCTAACCCTCTTAATTTTATTTCTTTATACATGAATTGCATGATCTAAATATATAAGTAACGCTCAAAGATAATTAATAAACTTTTATAAATTTTTGGAATCGTTGATTTTCTGCTCCATCAGATAAAGAACGCATTTTAACACTATAAATGTATATTCCTTTAGATAAGTTTATCTTATTAGGCAACCATTCATAAATAGTTAAAGTAGATTCACTATGTAAATATTGATTACTGACTTTAGCAACAACCTCTCCCGAAACTTTTAAAATCTCAAATTCTAACTCAATATCTTCTCCTGAACGATTATGAGTCACGAAAAATTTAGTGTGATTACTTACTGGATTAGGATAATTACCTAATTCCTGAATAATAAAATCACCACTATTCGAAACTACAAAATATATTATCTCCTCCGCCACATTATTGTGTGTATCGGAAGCAGAGAAGGTAATAAAATGCTCCCCCGGAGATAAATTATTTAAAGGGAATGCCACCCAACCCGATTGATATGAATCTAAGTCTCCAACATAATAATCATTTAGCAAATATTCTGTATCCCCGTCTAAATTGGCAGTAATGTTATTTGTCGGATATTTGGACGAGGTATTAAGTCCACTTTCATCAAATAAATGTGCTAATAACAAAATGTTTTCGTTTGTAATGCCTCCCTCATTAAATGTAGTATCATTAATGAATAACTTAATTAACGGTGCTTGCGTATCGGGAAGTATATTTTCACTCGTGCCTATAGGGATTTTTATATCTGCGCCATGCGCATCAAATTCATTAGAATCATCAATCGCAAATAAACTAACTCTCCCCTCTCCAATCGTATAATCTATGTTTTTAGGAATTACAAACTCCGAATAAAACGCCCCGTTATTCACACTTACCTGTCCATTATAAAGTACATTTTCCCATTCTTTATAAGTAAAAGGACTATTTTCATTGCCAAGAGTATTTTGAGACAACAATTTGTCATATACCGTAATATAAGCCGTGCCATTAAAAGTAGCGGCTATTTGCCCATTTGCATTTACATGCCCTTCGATACTCGCTTTAGAAAGTGCTTTTAATGTATCATACCGAATAGAAATCTCCTTTCCATTTATTTTATCTAACTCAAGGGTGTACCGTGGATAGGCTATTCGCATAGAAGGGTCTCCGAGAAGTGAGAAATTTCGATTCGAACTTCCACTTGTGCTGTTGTTTTTTGTAAGCTTAAAAATATCTCCTAATGGAAGGTATTTATTATCTTTTTTTGAGAAAACAACATTATAAAAAGCTTTATTCAATTCGAAATTTGTCCCTGAATTTACAGGGCGTGAGGTAGTAACGATAGCGATAGCACCTCCATGTTTGTTCAGAACTGTTTTCTCTCCACCTGAAATTCTTCTTGGGTCGTCATTCCTCCCAAACTCACATGTAGCCGTAACAAATAAGGGTAACCTCGCATCATTTTCCCATTCATCAATCATAAATACATCTAATATCCCCTCTTGTGTCCATCCTGATTCACCCCCATGCCCAGTATAGTTAACAATCAAAGCTCCTGAATTTACCATTTCGTTGATAGCGTTTTTAGCTTCGGGAGATTTCTCACCACTAGGAGTTGACTCTTGCAAGAAATTATCGAGAAACAACCGATTCGTTTCAAAATTAATATAAGTAGTATCTACAAAGTCAGCTAACTGATGTGCCTGACTTTGATGAATATTATAATCTCCATCGTCTGCCACAAAAACAATCTTATTTTTCCATTTCCCCAATGACATATTACTGGAATAATTAATAAGTTTATCGACTACACCTGCCGCTTCTTCAATCGTTTTTACAGGGAACCTCCCAATACCTATATCTAATGTTTCATCTCCTGAGAGACTCTCTTTCCAATACCCCTCACTATCTTCCAATAATCCATAATAATCATCCGAAGAATAGGTTAATAAGGGATCTAAAGAGTTTCTGGATTCATAAATAGGAACCGTATTAAGTTTTTTATTCAAAGCATCTTTATAATCATACGTTCCTTTCCCTAACAACAGAAGGTGTTTTATACCTTGTTGGTCATATAGATGTTTCACAAAATCACGAATAGCGGTATAATCCATCGACCCACCTGAAAATTCATTATACACTTGTGCTGTGGTAGCAACGATTACATTTAATCCATCGTTCGACCTTCTAAAGGTGGCTAGTCGTTCCGCTTCACTTTGCCATTCAGGGTGACATATTATAAGTAAATCAGCAGCGGTATAGCTATGAATGTTTTGATTATCAATTTTCTCAAGAAACTCAGGGGGGTTATTTAACGTCTTATCGAATAGTACATACTCATTTAACGAAACGGTTACTGCTCCAAACATCAATTGATTACCACTAACTGAGGTTTCTTGCTTTAAAGGCTGAAATGGATTGGAAACATCCCATACAACACTATTTGCATTAACTCCTGATATCGAAAATGTAGAAAGAGGCTGATTTACACTAGAAACACTCCTAAACGTTATTGGTTCATTTTGCTGAACCAAATTTCTTTCAGCATGAACAATCAAGTAGTTGAGATAACCCACTGATTTTCCTGAATTGTTGCGATTATAAATGAGTTTAACAATAATGTTTTCGCTAGGGCTACTATGGTTAATAATAGAAGTGTTATCCAGCCCTTTTTTTCCATACTCATAGGTAGTTACTCCATTAATAATTTGAGTGCCTATTTTTGAATTATTAATAAACACATCAAAAGATGATTCGGCATAGGATTGCGCCATTACAGCACTTGTTACTGTAAGGTTTCCATTTATCTTTACTTGAGGTATATCAAAAGAATACTCATGACTATTCGTGGCATCAAATCTATCTCCATACCACTCTCTTCCTGAGATGATCACACTCGTTTTTTCTTCTTGAAATACTTGATAATAATCATAGGTATCTACTAGCGGAAAATTTGTTCCTTGATCAGAAGCGTCCCCAATTCTCTTTCCAATGGTATTCCCTATCGTAAGAAAGTAATATGTGTTATTCTCGAAGATATTCGTTGAGTAGTCGAACGTTTTAGTGCTGCTATTGTATACAATACTATCTGGTGACTGTCCAAAAAACAAGATATAATCTCCTTCATCAAATCTATCATCAGTTGCTCCTTCTACCCAAATCGCATTTTCTATTAAATCGATAGGGCGAATATCACTATTTTTTTGAGGGAGCATTTTCCCCCCATTTCCATATAATTTAATGTTATTGGGGTTAACCAATGTGGGGTCAATTCCAATGTTTTGCAAAAAACTATAATCAATTTTATATATACCTTCTTTTGATACCGCTAATTTATACCAGTCTCCTTCAGATAGTACAGAATTATTTTGGGCAGAAGAAATTGACCCTCCTAACAACAGGAGAATCATAGCCGTGTAAAAAATATTAGTTAGGTAAAATCTCATTTTCTTTCGATTTCTGTTTCAACGCTGTTACATCAGATAAATTGCACAAAACGTTTCATAAAAAATCATACCGTTACTGAGCGTCTATTTTCTACTATAGAAGCAAGAATATACACTAAAATAATCATTGGTACGGATACTACCTGAAAGGTGACCAATAAAGCTATTGAAATAATTAAAAACACATACCTCAACTTATTATCTACCCAAGTAAAATTTTTAAACTTAAGTGCTAGTAAAGGCAACTCAGCTATCATTAAAACTGAAAGTAAAATAGTAATGACAATTAACACTATCGGTACGTACTCAATGTAGCCAGCGATATAATTGTTATCAAGGATAAAAGGTAAAGACGAAACAAATATGGCCGTTGCTGGTGTAGGTAAACCAATAAATCCAGTAGCCTGACGTTCGTCAATATTGAATTTAGCTAAACGCAATGCCGAAAATACAGCAAGAAATAATGCCACAAAGGGCAATATATTGTTTGCTGCATATCCATCGATAAGTAGGTACATAACAATAGAGGGTAAAACCCCAAAAGTCACCATATCTGCAAGAGAATCTAACTGTTTTCCTATTTCCGAACTAACTTTTAAAAGTCGGGCGGCAAATCCATCCAAAAAGTCAAATAGACCTGCTAACCAAATCAATGAAACTGCCATTTTCAAATCACCATTAAATGCCTGAATGATGCCGATAATGCCACAGACTAGATTTAAACTAGTAAGTGTATTTGGAATATATTTTTTCATAATTACGTTACTGCACAAAAAGGGTTCGAGCGTTTTTCTTTTCCTATGGTTGTGGTAGATCCATGGCCACAATACACCACCATATCATCTTCCCAACTAAAAAATTTTGATTGAATACTTTTTATAAGTTGTTCATGATTTCCTCCAGGTAAATCCGTTCTCCCTATACTTCCATCAAAAAGCACATCTCCTCCTATACAGAATTTTTGTTCTACATTATAGAAAGCGATATGACCCGGAGCATGACCTGGAACAAAAACGATTTCTAAACAACTATTTCCAAAACAAACCTGATCTCCTTCGTCTAAAAAATTATCTGGTGTAGAAGACTCAAAGTGCTGAAATCCATACGAAGAAGCATACGATGGTACTGCATTTAACGTAGCCTCATCTAATTTGTGAATAGAAAGAGGCACTCCATATGTGGTTTTTATAAATTGATTACCAGAAACATGGTCAATATGGCAATGTGTATTAAGCAATTGTACTACCTTTAACCCATGAGAAGAGATGTAATCTTTCAACTCTTCTTTTTCATGGTTTTCATAGCACCCTGGGTCTATAACTATACATTCTTTAGAATCATCATATAATAGGTATGTGTTCTCAAGAAATGGATTAAATGTGAAAGTTTTAATTGTTATCATACTCGTTATGAACGTGAAATTAATTTTTTGTAGTAATATTATTGTTCAAAAATAGCATAATTAGTATTTCGAATGACGAATAAATTCGATTATATCATTGTAGGGCAGGGACTCGCTGGCACTAGTTTAGCTTTCCACTTACATAAGTTAGGGAAAAAAGTGTTAATAATTGATGAAGAAAAGGATAATACTTCATCAAAAATTGCAGCAGGATTGTTTAATCCTGTCACAGGAAGAAAAATGGTGCTTACCTGGAAAGCTCATCAGCTTTTCGACTATTTGAATCAATTTTATAAAAATATTGAGCAAAAACTTTCTGAATCGTTTTTATTCAACACAACCATTTACCGACCATTTGTGTCTTTAGAAGAACAAAATGAATGGATGGGCAAGAGTGCTGACGAAAATCATACTCCGTTTATCAAACAATTACATACTATACCTGCATATAGCCAACATCTGAACGATGATTTTGGTGGATTAGAATTAAAAAATTGTGGATACCTTGATATTCCGAAATTTTTAAAAGCAAGTAGAACTTATTTCACAAATAAAGAGGCAGTATTGAATGAAAAATTCGATCCGAGTGGTTTAGAAATAAGTGACAATGTGATCTATAAAAATTTCAATGCTAAAAAAATAATCTTCTGTACAGGTATAGAAGAAAAAAGTAGCACCTTTTTTGATTGGTTGCCGTTTAGTTTAGTAAAAGGAGAAGTGTTAGAAATTATTCCTAAAGATAATTTTAATATGATTTATAATCGAGGGGTATTTATTATGCCCCGAAACAATGAAAAATTTCTAGTAGGAGCCACCTACGACACAAAAGATATTACCTATGATAAAACAGAAAAGGGAAGAAATACGTTAATTGATAAATTAGAAATCATTTTTAAGCCAACCTACACTATTCAAGGACAAAGAGCAGGTATTCGCCCTGCAACAAAAGACCGAAAGCCTTTTGTAGGAATGCACCCTGAGTTGGACAAAGTAGGTGTTTTTAATGGATTAGGAGCAAAAGGGGTTACCTTAGCACCTTATTTCGCTAATCAATTTGCTGATTTTTTGGTAAATGAAAAAGTTATAGATGTTGAAGCAAATATTAGTCGCTATTATTCTTTATATTTCCGTTAATGAATTTATAAATCGCATGTATAAAAATATTATTCTATATTCTTTAGCACTCTTCCTCTCTTTTCAATTGAAGGCGCAAGAATCTGATGTTACATTTGGAAAAAACCGAGTGCAATACAAAGAATTCAAATGGAGATACTTTAGTGCTGAAAATTTTGATATTTATTTTTATGATGATGGCCATCTAATGGCAAAGCAAGTTTCCAATTATTTGGAAGAAGAGTTTGATAAAATCACTGACCTTATTGGGTATCCTCCCTATTCAAAAACTAAAATATTTCTATACAATTCGGTAAAAGACATGCAACAGAGTAACGTTGGAATCGATGATAATCGTTTTGATGTAGGAGGAGAAACAAAATTTATCAAACCCTATGTAGAAGTTGCTAATCCGGGAACAGCACAGGCATTAAAACAGGAACTGATTTTAAAAGTATCCCAATTTTTAGTCAATGAAATGTTGTTTGGAGGAAGCTTAAAAGACATGTTCCAAAGTACGTATCTACTTAATTTACCAAACTGGTTCGTTCTTGGTATTTCCGAATACATGGCTAAAGGATGGAACGAGGAAATGGATGATTATATCCGTGAATTGATGATAAATTTCAACCCTAAAAATTTAAAAAAGCACAACCATAACAACTCTAAAATAGTAGGTCACTCCATATGGAATTTTATTGCAGAACGCTATGGAAGAAGCAACATTTCTAACATTTTGAACTATACACGCATTATCCGTAATGAGGAGAAAAGCATTACTGCTACATTGGGCATTTCCTTCAACACACTAATGATAGAATGGCAAGAATATTATACGGGGATGAACAACCAGCTTACCAATCATTACATTCTTCCCAACGAAGCGAGTGCTCTAACAACTGGAAAGAGAGGCTACGACTTACACCAAGTTAAAATTAGCCCCGAAGGAAGGTTTATGGCCTATACGAGGGGGAAGGAAGGAAAACATCAAGTGGTCATTATAAACTTAGAAAATGGTAAAGAGACGATTGTATTGAAAAGTGGCACTGTGGTTATCAATCAGCAAATTGATCCAGAAATCATGGTCATTGACTGGGCAGATGAAAATACGTTAGGGATTATTAATAATGAAAAAGGGAATTTGCAATTTTGGCTGTACGATTTACTCACAAAAAACAAATTTTCAAGACCCCTTTATAAAATTACGAACGTAAAAAGCATTTCATTCAATGAAAATGGAAGATTAGCAGCAATAAGTGCCGAAGTAAACGGAAAAAATGATATCTATCTTTTAAGCACTCGCAGAGACCGGATAAAGCGACTAACAAATGATTTGTATGACGATATTACCCCTTCATTTTTGCCTAATACAAATACAATTATTTTCAGCTCAAACAGGACTAGTGACACACTGGATGTAAAGAAAAAAGTGAGTCTTACCGAGATCAGCCCCAATTACAATTTGTTTTTTTACAACCTTGACACTACTCGAAACGTGTTACACCGAATTACAAATACTTTAAGTAAAGATTATTACCCTACCGCCACTTCTAGTAATAATATTTACTACTTATCTGACCAAAAAGGAATTGTCAACCTATACCGTTACAATCTAACTAATAAGATCTACTCTCAAATCACAAACTATCAATTAAGTATTCGTGATTACGATCTAAATCTGACGGCACAAAGTATGGGATATGTAATGCTTGACGATCAAAATGAAAGACTCTATTATGATCAAGATTTCGATTTTGAAACAAATGTATTCACACCAGCAAGTGGTCGAAAACAAATACTGCAAGCTAAACAGATTGCACAAAAACGATTGAAAAGAAAAAATGAAGAAGCTATAGATAACGATTACAGCTCATCAGCTGAACAAATTCCTAAAAGTGACCTTGAAAAATTATTTGAGGCTGACATTGCTGTTGGTGAAGAAACGAAAGACACACAAACCGACATTATTAACACCGATAATTATGTGTTTGATAAAGAAGTTGAGGATAAAGAAAAAGAAAATGGTTCATTTTTGGCACAATATCGGAATTTTAGAAAAAAATCAGATATTCAAGGACCTTTCCCATATGAATCACGGTTTAGTGCAGATAATTTAGTGACCTCATTTATGTTTGACCCGCTTTGGAATTTTGGGATAAATATAAATACTCGAATGAATGATATGCTAGAAAATCATAAATTTAGAGGCGGAGCACAATTTACGTTAGATGCTAAAAGTGGAGACATCTATGGCGAGTATTACTATTTAAAGCAGTTAATCGATTTTGAAATACGGTTTAATCGAAAAACTATATTTTTTGACGAGACGCTACATAAATATGCGAAAAATGAGTTTGAAGTAGGTGCTTCATATCCGTTTAGCGTTAAATCTAGAGTAACAATCAAGCCTTTTTTCGCTACCACACGTTTTGACAATTCGTATCAGATATCACCTCCAGGAAGTCCGCTAGTTTTTGCCGATAGCAAAAAAGGAAACTATGGAGGGGGTAAGATTGAGTTTGTTTTTGATAATTCGATTGTAAACGAACTTAACTCAATTATAGGTACTCGAATGAAAGCCTCTTTGAACCATTACGAAGGAATGTCGAAGGTAGATCAATCATTTACTAAGTTGAGTTTCGATTTTAGGCATTATCAAAAAATACATCGAGAAATCGTATTTGCCTCTAGGTTTTTTTATGGCAGTTATTTCGGAAATGCTCCTCACCAATACATGCTAGGCGGAATGGATAACTGGATTGGGAGAAATCTTAATACTAACGGAAACAGCCCATTATATCTCTCGCCAGAAAAAAACAGTTCCACTTTATTGTTTTCAGAATTCGTGACAAATCTTAGGGGGTATCACTATGCTGAATTGTATGGCGAAAATGTTATGTTAGCTAATTTTGAATTTCGTTTCCCTGTAGTTCGTTACCTACATAGCAATCAAATTTCATCCAACTTCTTTAGAAACTTGCAATTTATTGGCTTTTATGATATTGGTTCGGCATGGACGGGCAACTCTCCCTTCGATAAGGAAAACAGTATAGGAATTAAGAAAATAAAAGAAGGTGCTTTTGAAGCGCAAATCAAAAATTTCAGAAACCCTTGGCTATCTAGCTATGGAACAGGATTAAGAACCGTTGTACTTGGTTATTATTTAAAAATGGACATTGCATGGCCTGTGATTGATTATAAAATTCGTGACCCGAGATTGACCGTAACTTTAGGGTTAGACTTTTAACACCAATTTATAATGACACATATCTTCAATTCATTTTAGTTATTTTAACTACTTTTGTGGCTTATAAACGAAGTGAATATGATAAAATCAATGACGGGTTATGGTACAGCAAGATATGCTGATGATACGTTTGAAGTAACTGTAGAAGTTAAATCACTAAATTCTAAATTTTTAGATTTAAGTATGCGTACAGGAAGAAGTTACTCCGATAAGGAAATGGAGATCAGAAATGCCATCTCCGAGAAACTTGTTCGAGGTAAAATAGCGGTAAACATCGATTATCAATTAGTAGCAAACAATGACACTTCGGTATCATACAACCAAGCACTTTTTGAAAATTATTATAAAGACCTAAAAGCCTTGGCCAATTCTGTAGGAGACAACTCAAGTGATTTATTTAAAATAGCATTACAATCTCCTGATGTAACCATTAATAAAACTGATGAGAAAGGTGATGAATTGAATTGGGAGGTCGTTAAAAAAGTATTCTTAGAAGCATTACATAATTGTGATACTTTTAGAATAGATGAGGGAAGTACTTTAAATGAAAAATTATCAAGTTACATCCAATCTATACGTAATGGCTTAACTAAAGTAGAGGCACTTGACCCAGATAGAGTGGCAGCAATCAGGACTCGAATAACAAATAATATGAACCAATTTATTGATGAAGAAAAAATTGATAAAAACCGGTTAGAACAAGAATTGATTTTTTATATCGAAAAACTCGATATAAGTGAAGAAAAAGTGAGATTGACCAAGCACCTTGATTATTATGATGAAGTGATGAATTCGGAAGAATCGAATGGAAAAAAACTAGGTTTTATTAGTCAAGAAATTGGAAGGGAGATTAATACGATAGGCTCGAAAGCAAACGATGCCACTATTCAGCAAATTGTAGTAGGCATGAAAGAAGAGTTAGAGAAAATAAAAGAACAAGTGCTTAATGTACTGTAATAGAAAACGTATCTATAAAGCCAGTAAAAAGACCACAAGTTGATAACTTGTGGTCTTTTTACTTACACCTCAGTTAAAAACTATTCACTTACATTTTAAATGTTTTCCACCATTTTTTCATGTTAGGCATTGTAGCTGTTCTCCTACAGGCTACCAACTTGAAAGAAGGAAGCCATTTTAGAAATAGCGTAAGATGATTAAAAAACAATAGTAGTATTACTTTTTTGTTTATGTTTAATTACTCTTCTTACTTCTCTATAATATTGAGGAGTAAGTATGATATTAACCCTACCTTAACTGTTCTATTTTTTAATATATCGTTAGCCTCTAATCATCAATCGTATCAACTAAATTTAATTATCGGTTAATGATTGCCTAGTGATACCCTAACTATAATTACGTTTGCTCTATTTTTCATCGTACGATATTTTATTTTTTTGAGTAAAACTGGCAACATAACACGACTTTAATCACAAGAAATCAATCAATCAGGAAATTTTTCAAATAGCAATTTTTATTTATGTCGTAGAATAGTTTTTCTTCTGACAAAAATCATACTTTCTGTTGCGCTTACTCATAATTTTCATTATCAATTATTATGATATTTACAGTAACAAAAGTTACATAAAAGTAAAATTAACTATTTAGAAAAATGAAACATTTAAATTTAATCTCGAAACTAACAACAGCCTTTTTGGTTGTGTTATTTATTAGTTCTTGTGAAAAAGAAGTAATAAAAGAAGTAGAAGCTGTCACCTACAGCATATCAGGAACTGTACAATACCCAGATTATAGTGGTACTGCTATTGCTGCTGATGGTGCTGTAGTGTATTTAAAAATTGGTGCAACTGCAGCCACTACAGCTTATGACGTAGCTACAGTAGCTGATGCAAATGGTAACTACTCGTTCTCAGGTCTATCTGCGGGAAGTAATTTTATCTATTCAAATTTTGACACAGAGAACCAAAACAACCCAGGAGGTAGAGTAACTGGCGCCATCTTTGTTGGTGAAGGAGCTTTGGTTGTTGTTGAGGAAGCTGACGTTTCTCAAAATTTCACATTAGCATCAGTTGGGCAAGCGGACGCATTTGCAGTTAACAATTATGTTGGAGGAGATTGGGCTGCTGATTGGAGTCATTCCAATATCGACTTTTCTTTCCCATACGATAATGATAACGCCACATATACAGGTAGTTTTGAGCTGACTGAAACTTATGTTGATTTCGACCCATTCAGCTTGAGTACAAGTAAAATTGAAGCTACTATTGATGTTTTAACTATTCATACTGATAGCCCAGGTGGTCGCGACCCATTGTATAATTCTGACGGGACATTATGGCAAGATGCAGTAACAATGGCCTATAACTTAGGTTGTGTCCATGGATACCTTGGGATGGAAAATGACAACCCTGCAAGTGCAAATAGGTACTCTACATTTAAATCAACCAAAATAGAAGCTTATGGAGATGGTTATTTAGCAACTGGCGACTTCACCCTGAATGGAGTAACTGCACCCGTCTCTATGTTTTTTAAATTTTTTCCGGGATTTGAAGGTACAAACCGATCAGGAGCTCCAACACTTTACTCAAGTTTTGAGGGAACATTCGATTTTGCAGCTTTTCAAGTATTTGGTGTAGACTCAGGCCATATTGGTCAAACAAATGATGTAACTATTGATGTGTCATTTCAAGTTACCAAAGCACTATAACTAGATAAAAAAAAGGAAGTCACAAAATGGCTTCCTTTTTTTTAATTTTCACAGGTTTAAATTCTACTTAAAATGTTTTCCAAAATTTTCGCACCTTTTGTAATTGTTTTCATAGCTTATTTAAACACAAGCTGTGGGACGCAAAGTAAAGATGAAAATGTAGCCGGTGTGAAACATTTTTATTTTGAATTTGTAGACGAAGTGCAAAATGAAATTACAATTGAAATCATTAATGAAGTTTCAAAACACATGGTGCAATACGATTACATTATGTCAGAAGAATCTGCGGCCAAAGGATGGCCTTTTTATGGCAACGTTGAAAGAGGAACTAGGGTGTTAAAAACAGAAATGATGCCTCCACATTCTAATGTGAATCGTCTTTCGCCCATAAGTAAATTGACTAATTATGATGATGATGAGCATATTTTAAAAGTGGTTTATACAATTAAAGCTATTAATGAATTAGCTATAAATATTGATAAGAAAAGTTATAGCTGGCACAACGATGAGTGGCAAAGTTTTTCTCAAAAAATGAGTACAACGTTTGAAATCGACACTCCCAAACAAGAAGATCTAATTGATAAGATATCAAAAACGTTAATACGCTATACATTTAAATAAAATTATAATTATATTATACATGTATAAACGGACAAATTATTAAACACTACCATCATGAAATTGAAATACGGATTTGGATTACTAAGTACATTTATAATGCTAGCATTAGTATTAACAATTGGCTGTACACATGATTACCCAGTACCAGCACCACCAATTCCTCCTTATGAGAAGGCTGATATTGGACTCGGAGGCATTATGTACGATCAGTATTGGTCAACTGAAGCAGCGTTTGATCAAACCGACCCAAATTTATCAATGTATAATGAAAATAGTGATTTTTTGAGGTGCAAGAGTTGTCATGGATGGGACGGTTTAGGTACAGAGGGCTCATATAATAATAGAGCTCCTCAAATTACGAGACCAAATGTCTCCAGTCTAAACATATATGAATTAGCACAGACAAAAACTGCCGATGAACTATTTGAAGCTATGACAAAAACTGAAGGCAGAAGAAATTTATCTTACAACTTCTCTACTTACGATCCTATCACAAATGCTACCGAAGGAGATAAAATGCCTGACTACACCGAAATACTTACCGATGCTCAAATATGGAACATTGTAAAGTTTATGAAAGAAGGTATGTTTGATGTTAATGAGTTATACGTAGCACGTTATAATGGTGTTTACCCTACTGGAACATCGTCTTTTCAAAGTTTAGGAAAAGATGGTGATGCGGCTAATGGCAATTCTTATTACGCTGCCAATTGTGCAAGTTGTCATGGTATAGATGGCTTAGATATTAGTTTAGCAGGTAAGGGAATTGGTGGATTTGCACGAAATAAGCCTTATGAACTACAACATAAAACCAAGTACGGTGCACTAGGTGTTACCCCACCAATGGTAGGTGATTATGATATTACAATAGATGAAATGAAAGACCTTTTAAAAGCACTTTCAAGCAGCACAAATTTCCCTACTGACATCCCTGATTCTGGACCGGTATTTTTTGCAACTGATGTAGAACCCATTTTTTATACAGCTGAAAAGTGTAGCTATTGTCATAACCCTAGTGGTGTGAAACCTTCATTAAATTTAACACAAGGAAATTCCTATGCTAGTATTAGTTCTAATGGGTTTGTTGATCTAGCGTTACCAGCGTCCAGTATAATTTATTCAAAACCACAAGGAACACATGCACAAAATTATACTGCTATAGAATCGGGCATTATTTTACGTTGGATTCAAGACGGAGCAAAAAATGATTAACAGTATTTGAAAAATTAAAATGCTAAAACTATGAAAATGAATAATAGAAAGTATTGCATCAACATTGGTCTGTTGCTTATTACGCTTTTTGCTTCAGGATGTTATTACGATCAAGTAGTTCCAGAAGTAGTTGAACTCCCTGACGAGCCAGTAAGCTATACAATAGGAATTCAGCCTTTTTTTGATGCAAAATGTATTAGCTGTCATAATGGTGGAGGCATCCCTTTAAATCTTTTGTCAGATGTTTCATACGATGCCATACTTAATGGTTATGTGAACACAACTGACCCAGAAGGAAGTCTATTATATACAAAATTAAATTCAGGTGGAAGTATGGCGCAGTACGCCAGTCCTACTGAAGTTGCTACTATATTGAAATGGATAAAAGAAGGAGCAACTAACGACTAACCCATAACGCTATGAAAAAGACATTTAAAAAATCAATACGTTTCGCTCAGCAAAGCACATCATTGTTTTCCCTAATACTGTTTTTTGCCATTGCTGTACCCGTTAATGCACAAGAGGAAATCAAAGATAAAAAAGAAGAGAAAGCTGAAAAACCTGCTAGACCAGCATTCGAAAGTGCTTGGTGGTTTGATGGCCAAACAGGAGTAGTTTATAATAAAAATACATTTGAGTATGTAATTCAACATCGATTTGGTGTGATGAATTCTGGAAATAGAGATTTGGGTGGCATATATGGCCCTTCAAACATTCGCATGGGATTAGCTTATACACCAATTAACAAATTGAGCGTAGGTCTCGGGCTTACAAAAAACAAGATGATATTGGACTTAAATGCTAAATATGCCATTCTTACTCAAACCAAATCCAATTCAATGCCTATTTCACTTACCTATTATGGAAATATGGGCATTGAAACACTGGAGAAAGAAAACTATTTAAATGCATCAGATAGATATAATTATTTTAATCAGTTAATAATAATGAGACGTTTCGGATCTAAGTTTTCTGCACAATTAGCACCATCATATACACATTACAATGTCACAAAATGGGAGCAACAAGCAGACGAATCTTGGGAAAGGATGGAAAATGATGCTATTGCTGTTAGTGCGGGAATGCGTTATAAATTCAATTCCCAACTCATATTAATGCTGGGGTTTGATCAATCGATTACAAATCATGCCATTCATCAACCAAAGCCTTCAATTAATT
>Ga0224506_10000699_pt1 | contig 26543 bp, 27 predicted proteins | sample SF_Jan12_sed_USG_2_FD_169108 | JGI IMG/M metagenome (GOLD analysis project Ga0224506, IMG submission 169108) | Sediment microbial communities from San Francisco Bay, California, United States - SF_Jan12_sed_USGS_8_1 | ecosystem: Environmental > Aquatic > Marine > Sediment | place: USA... | reverse complement strand
CCATGTAGGAGCTGATTCATCAGCGAATGTTTTCTATGCGTTGGTAAACATGTACACCCATTCGCCTGCAAGCAGGCTTACGGGTTCACTATTAAATTCTTTAAAACATGATCCTGGCAAAAGTTGAGCAGGTTTTCCTGATTTGTAAAAGTAGGCTTCAGCCTGCGATATCGGGTTGTTTTTTGAAATTGTTAACTAAAATATCAGGGTCACAACACCTGAAGCTTACTTGATCAAATAAATGACACAACCGGAAGCTTTGCATGATACCCGGTCTCCTGTTCATGCAAATTGCCAACAAAAATTACCAAACATTATTGTTCGCTGACATCCAATTGAAATATTCGCAGCAAAAATGACTCTTTGTGGTGCAGGTTAAGAGTCTAACAGCGGCCGATTTATCACCAAAGGTGTAAATGGATAGTAGAAACTAAGACAGATCGTCGCTAAACGCATCCATTTCAAGCTCATTGCCAGCGATACTGCGTGAATCATTTGCCCACTCGCCCAGATCAATCAATTTACAACGCTCACTACAAAATGGTCTGCTGGGATTGTCTGTAGACCAGATTTGAGACTGGTTACAGGTTGGGCAATCTACTTTAATTTTTTTATCCATGATTGTGCAATTTTATCCAGTTGTTGGTAGAAATCTTCTATTGTTGCATCATTATACAAAACCTGATCGGCCAATTCGATACGTTGTTCATTATTCATTTGGTTAGACATTATGTTTTGGATGGTGGTTTTGTCAGAGCCGTCTCTTTCCTTTGTCCTACTAACCTGTAAAGTATTTGAAGCGACAATGGCCAGTGTGGTGTCGCATAATTTGTGTTGTTCTGATTCAAATAATAATGGAGACACCAGCAGTAAAATTTCATTCGTTGAAGTTTTCTGTATTCGTTTCAGGGTTTCTTGCCGAATAGCAGGGTGAGTGACTGACTCAAGCCAGGCTTTTTCATCGGGCGCATTAAAGATACGTTGTCTTAACTCAGGGCGATTGAGTTGACCATTGCTTAATACAATCTCATTACCAAAGTGTGCAACTATTTGTTTGAGTACAGGGGTTCCGGGAGCGACAATTTCCCGCGCGGTGACATCATTGTCTAAAACGTCGAAGTGGTAGTATTTATGCAGGTAGTCTGTTGCCAGAGTCTTACCAGAACCTATGCCACCAGCAATACCTATAATCATGGCAATCTTGTCTTGCGGTTATGATACCCGGGCTGGCTACCAGTAAGTGAATATAGTTGACATGAGGTCCCGACAGTAAGCATGACACTCCATGTTATTAATCTGTTATAAACAGAGACATTTTTCATTCAGTCGGGTCTCAAAGAGTACTCAAATACCAGGTAGTAATAGCGTCACCCCAAAATAAATAGACCCAGGCTGCTCCGCACAAATAGGGACCAAAAGGAATAGGGATATTTTTATCACGACCCAGGATCATCATCAGACTGATGCCAACAACCGCACCTACTAGAGCTGATAACAGGATGATCAGCGGCAATGCCTGCCAACCAAACCAGGCGCCGAAGGCTGCTAATAATTTAAAGTCGCCATAGCCCATGCCTTCTTTTCCGGTCAACAATTTAAACGTCCAGTAAATAGACCAGAGGCTGAAATAGCCGGCCATAGCGCCTATAACTGCGTCACCAAGTGGCACAAATGAAAGGCTTAGGTTAGCGAATAACCCTAACCAAATGAGTGGGTACACCACCGAGTCGGGAAGTAGTTGGGTGTCAAAATCAATGAGCGTGAGTGTAATGGTTGTCCACATAAAAAATAATAAGAACCCGGTTTGAATCGACCAGCCAAAATACCAGGCGACTAAACCGGATAGCAATGCTGTCATGGTTTCAACCATAGGATAGCGAACTGCAATAGGCTTTTTGCAATTTGCGCACTTTCCACCCAGCAACAGGTAGCTCAAAACTGGAATGTTCTGCCAGGCACGGATAGGAGACTGGCAGTGAGGGCATGCAGAATCCGGTTTTATAAGATCAAAGCGTTCAAATTTTGGTGGCTTCTGATCCAGGTATTCAGCTGCTTCAGTTTTCCACTGCTGCTCCATCATAATAGGTAGGCGATAGATAACCACATTCAGGAAACTGCCTATCAGTAATCCAAGTAAAATAACTACGATTGTAAAAATAATGGGCGACTGGCTTAGTACTTCAATCATAATTAACCAACCACCTGACCCATTTGGAATATGGGTAGATACATGGATACAATCAATCCTCCGACGACGATACCTAAAAAGGCCATAATCATGGGTTCCATCATGGAAGTAAGACCATCAACCAGGGTATCGACTTCTTCCTCATAGATAATCGCCGCCTTATCCAACATATCGTCCAAAGCGCCGGCCTGTTCTCCAATAGACACCATTTGAATCAGCATGGGAGGGAACACATTGGTTTCTTTCATAGATTGCGCTAACTCAGAGCCCGATGACACCTGATGTTTAACCTGCTGTATGGCAGATGAATAGACAATATTACCCGATGCACCGGCGGCAGAATCCAGAGCATCAACCAATGGCACACCGGCAGCAAAGGTAGTCGATAATGTACGGGCATAGCGAGCAATGGCCGACATGTTAATGATGGCACCAAATACTGGCATCTTAACGGTTAAACGCTCGAAACCGTGGCGAAATTTAATGGAGCGTTGCATACCCTGTTTAAAGCCAAAAGCAATTGCGCCAAAAATAACAACGAGAAAAATACCATTCGACTGAACCCAGTCTGATATAGCCATGACCACTTTAGTGGGTACGGGTAAGTCTGCACCAAAGCTTTCAAACATCCCGGCGAAGACCGGAACCACTTTAATTAACAGGATGGCAGTTACAATGCCGGCAATAATCAAAATGGTGATGGGGTATTTGACGGCTTTACGTACTTTCTTTTTCACCGATTCACTTTTTTCCTTGTAGATAGCGACCCGGTCCAGCATGGTTTCCAGTGCACCGGATTGTTCTCCAGAGTCGATTAAATTACAAAATAAATCGTCAAAATGTCTGGGGTGTTTGCGTAAGGCCGACGCAAAGTTGCCTCCTGCAGATACCTCATTTTTCATATCCAAAACCATGTCCGCCATCGTCTTGTTTTCCAAGCCTTCAGCGACAATGTCAAAGGATTGCACTAGTGGCACTCCGGCCTTCATCATGGTGGCCATTTGGCGAGTGAAGACTGAAATGTCTTCTGAAGTGATTTTCTTCTTACCGCTGCCAAATAGAGTTAATTCAGCGGCCTTCTTATTGACCTTGTTAGCAGTAATACCCTGTTTACGAAGTTGGGCCTTGGCGATGGCAGCAGAGGTGGCATTTACTTCACCCGTAACTTTTTTCCCTGCTCGATTCGTACCCTGATATTTAAACTTTGCTTGTTTAGTGGCTGCCATGATCTATGTCCATTAATTAATACCCGTTACGCGGTTCGCTTCTTCAAGGCTGGTAACGCCTTGCGCTACTTTCATAAGGCCTGATTTTCTTAGATTATTAAAACCTTCTTTTTCAAACTGGTCATTAAGTTCAATAGCATTGCCTTCTTCCATAATGATTTTGGACACAGCTTTAGTGATTTTAACCACTTCGTAAATACCCACGCGTCCTTTATAACCACCATTACACTGATTACAGCCGGCAGGTTGGAAAATTTTAGCTGAAGACAATATTTCTTCGGTGAAACCTTCGCGTAACAAGGTTTCCTCAGGAATGTCTGCCGGCTTTTTACAGTTGCTACACAGTCTTCTTGCCAAGCGTTGGGCAATAATTAAATTGACTGTGGTTGCCAGGTTAAAAGAGGGTACACCCATATTAATCATTCGAGTCAGTGTTTCGCCAGCACTGTTAGTGTGCAGGGTTGACATAACCATGTGACCTGTTTGTGCCGCTTTAATGGCGATAGATGCTGTTTCCAGGTCTCGAATCTCACCCACCATGATGATGTCAGGGTCTTGTCGCAGAAAAGCACGTAGTGCGCTGGTAAAGTCCAGGCCAACCTTGTTGTTGACGTTAACCTGGTTTATACCTTCGAGGTTTATTTCAACCGGATCTTCAGCAGTGGAGATATTGATGCCTTCGGTATTTAGAATGTTCAAGCCAGTATATAGTGACACTGTTTTACCCGATCCTGTTGGCCCGGTTACCAGTATCATACCCTGAGGCTTGCTTAGAGCTTCCATGAACATCTGTTTCTGCTTATCTTCATATCCCAGGGCGTCAATGCCCATTTTAGCACTTGATGGATCCAGAATTCGTAATACAATTTTTTCGCCAAACAGCGTGGGCAGAGTGTTAACCCGAAAATCAATCGCTTTGGTTTTGGAAATCTTTAATTTAATTCGACCATCCTGAGGCACACGGCGTTCAGAAATGTCCATTTGCGACATGACCTTTAAACGTGCAGCGATCTTTGGACCAAGGCTTACAGGGGGCTTGGATGTTTCCTGCAGCATGCCGTCAACGCGAAATCGAACCCGGTATGTTTTTTCATAGGGCTCAAAATGTAAGTCAGAAGCACCCTTTTTTATGGCGGATAGCAGCATCTGATTAATGAAGCGTACAACGGGGGCATCATCACCCGCCTCAATGGGTTCATCGTCCGTTTTACTGGTGTCAGCAACTTCCAGGTCATCAAGAGTGTCATCGTCGCTCAAGCCATCAAAAGCATCTGAACCGTTTTCAACCAGATCTTCAATCATTCTGGCAAGTTTGTCTTCTTCAACCAAAATGGCTTCGGTATTTAAACCAGTGTGAAACTTGATTTCGTCCAGACCAATCAGATTGGTTGGGTCTGATACGGCGACAAACAGCCGGGTACCGCGTTTAATGAGTGGATACGTTCGATGTTGTTGTACGAGTTTCGCTTCAACCAGATCACGTTGGATTAATTCAGTATCAAATGACTGAATATCAAATACTGGAGTACCAAACTCATCGGCAGCGGTTAATGCAATATCTTTGGAGGATACCAGGTCAGACTCGACTAGTTGGCTGACAAAGGGACGACGATTCTTTTTGGCTTCCTCTGTTGCCTGTAAAGCTTCATCCTCAGTAAGAAGTTGCTCTTTAACTAATCGTTTGCCTAAACCATTTAGCAGTACAGCCATATTATCTTATTCCAATACATAGCAATTATTAATATGTCTGCTAGATTAGCGGTATTCATAACAATTGGCTATATTTTGTGGCAGGAAATCTGGTTGAACCGACACAAATTAGCTAAATTTTAAATATAAGTGACCAAATTTGTCAGTATGTGACCTGATTGGTGAAATTGACAGAGTCATTTTGCTACAGTGCCTGAGGTGAATAAAGAGTATCTGAGGGAATATTAATTTTGGCATAGCACTTGCAGAATACTTTTTCGACGATGAATTGAATCTATATAGGAAATATTATTATGAAAAAGACACAATCTGGTTTTACCCTAATTGAACTGATGATCGTTGTGGCTATTATCGGTATTCTGGCCGCGGTAGCTATTCCTCAGTATCAGAATTATATTGCACGTTCACAAATGAATCGTGCGTTAGGTGAAGTATCAGCACTTAAAACTGCAACAGAAGAGAATTTAATGCGTGGTGTTTATCCGGCAGCAATAGCGGATGTTGGGTTTACAGGGTCAACTCTTATGACAACCCCTTTAGCGGTATCCTTTCTTGCAGCGAACGCAGGCGGCGGTACTTTACTTGCTACTCTGGACGGTGCGGTTAGTTCAGCTATCACAGGTACCACTATAACTTTGACAAGAACCCCTCAGGGTGTTTGGACTTGCGTTGTGGCAAATACGCCAGCAAGTTATGATGCAAGCTTTACTCCAGCAGGCTGTTAATATAACTGATTAAAGCCCGGCAGATGCCGGGTTTTTTTTACTCTAAATTCGATAAAAACTATTCAATAATCCTCAAAGACAGGTCAATCGGCATGATTGCCTTGGTGATCAAACCGGAAGAACAGCGTACCGGTTTTTCAAACGCCTCAATATGAATCATTCTATCCAGATCCACTCCGCCTGATATCTCAAGCTGATGCTCGGGTGAAACCTGTGTCAGAGCTTCACGTGAATCCTTTTCAGACATCTCATCGAGCATAATGTAGTCAACATCTGGCAATGAATTAGCAATTCTGAATTCTTCCAGGTTTTCCACTTCGACTTCGATGGGCGCTTCGGGGCGAATGGTGGCACAGGCTTTTACGGCATTTTCGATACCACCGGCTGCTGCAATATGGTTCTCTTTAATCAGGAACATATCGTACAGACCCAGACGATGGTTATGGCAGCCACCCACTCGCACAGCGTATTTTTGGGCCAGTCGTAAACCGGGAATGGTTTTACGAGTGTCTAATACCTGAATGTTTTTCCCTTGCGCAGTGCTGGCATAACGACGAGATACCGTTGCCGTACCCGATAAGGTTTGCAGATAGTTCAATGCAGGCCGTTCGGCGGTTAATATAGAACGCGACGGACCGCTAATATCAACCAGGGTGTCACCAACTTCAAATTTATCGCCATCTTCCAGGTACCAATGGAGTGTTACTTCGGGATCTACCTGAAAAAAAACTTCATCAACCCAATCACGACCACAAAAAACGCCGTCTTCCTTGGCAATGATTTGTGCCTTTGATGTTTGGTTTTCCGGGATTAACTGTGCAGTAATGTCGCCATCTTCCATGTCTTCTTCAATGGCAAATGCCACGGAACGTTTTAAATGACTTTGTAGTTTTTCAAAATAGGGAACATCTTTTATATTCATTGACTGGCTGCCTGTTACAGTCTGATTTTTGAGCTGGCGATATTATCCTTTCATAAAGCAGATGGCAAAAACAAACGCCTGATTTTAACCAAATAGGTTATGCTGTATATTAATGATTAAAACAACTATAAGGGATTGGCTAGCATGAGTCTGATTGCAATTTTTTCATTATTACTACTTCAAAAAACTATGCCAGACCTCCATGTCTCACATCCGGATGCATGGCATGATCAGTTTATCCATTGGTTGAAAAAGAAATCACTGGGTCGAAATGCGATTTTATTGATTTCAGTAATTGTGCCTGCCGCTCTGGTTGGTTGGCTACTAATTGCACTGGATATGTCGTTAATTACCCTGGCTGTTGATATTGTCATTCTGTTTTGGGCATGCGGTAAGGGTGGCTGGCGAAAGGCGGTAGAGCAATTTGTTGAATTGGTAGAATCTGGAAAATCAGAATCGGCAAAACAGCTGGCAATCAATAAGTTTGAAATTGCTGACTTATCTGAAGAGGCTTCTGAATCTGAGGTTAATCGGGCAGTTAATAGTCAGCTCAGCATAGTGACCTTTTCCCGATTTTTTAATGTTGTGTTTTGGTATGCTCTCTTAGGCAGTGCCGGGGTGATTTTGGTAAGGTTAACCGATAACGCTATGCGACACGAATTGTCTAAAACATCGTCTGAAACCGATAGCGAGTTGAAGGAGATTCAGACCATTCGATCTATTCAGTATGGTCTGAATTGGCCTTCTGTGCGCGTGCATGGTTTCGTACTCTCCCTGGTGGGTAACTTTGATCGTACCTTTACATTATTTTTAGCTGATATGAACACCGAACAAAAAGATGAAAAGCAACAGTTGGTCGATTATGTCTGCCAGGCGTTAAACATAAAAACTCTGGGAGCAACCATGGGTGTTCTAAAATCTCAGATGTTGTTAATTGAGCGCGCTCGCTTGGTGTGGCTGGCTGGATTGTCGGTAGTTCTTGTCATGCTGGGGTGATCGCAATATTTATATATCGAAGCAACTGTACATGGGGTTTCGGGTTAATTCGGTGCAATCTCCATTTAGGTAATTGGCACTGCTGCAGGAATGGATCCAGTATTTCATATGATCCAGTCGGTATATAAAAATAGAACATCAACAAAAAAATCATCTGGAATTGATACAATTGAGCCATTGAATTTCACTAACTTATCACCATAATTCATAGATAACGTGTTATGGGCAGTGTTTCAATTTAGCTTGCAGCCATAACGGAAGAAATACTAACGAATTCAATAATCCACAGCAGTTGTTATTTAAGATGCTGTGCTATTTAAGGTTACTTACTATGTCTGAAAATAAGCACTCTCAACTAGTTATTTTAGGTTCTGGTCCTGCGGGTTACACAGCGGCAGTTTATGCTGCACGTGCTAATTTAAATCCGGTATTGATTACGGGTATGGAAATGGGGGGGCAGTTAACGACTACGACTGAGGTTGAAAACTGGCCAGGTGGGCATGCTGAACTTCAGGGGCCGGAATTGATGGAGCAGATGAAGGCTCATGCTGAGCGTTTCGACACAGACATTATCTTTGACCATATCCATACTACTCATCTAACGGAGAAGCCGTTTAAATTGGTAGGTGATCAGGGAACCTATACCTGCGACGCTCTGATTATAGCAACGGGTGCTAGCGCCCAGTATCTGGGGTTGGACTCAGAGGAAGCTTTTAAGGGTAAAGGCGTATCAGCCTGTGCTACCTGTGATGGTTTTTTCTATCGTAACAAGCCTGTTTTGGTGGTAGGAGGCGGTAATACCGCTGTTGAGGAAGCCCTGTATCTTTCCAATATCGCCAGCAAGGTAACCGTGGTTCATCGCCGTGACAAATTCCGAAGTGAAAAGATTCTTGCTGATCGCCTGATGGAAAAAGCAAAAAATGGCAATGTTGAAATTCTATGGGACTCGGTTTTGGACGATGTACTGGGTGACAATATGGGTGTGACGGGTGCTCGCATTAAAAATGTTAAGTCTGGAGACAGTCAGGATCTGACCGTGGATGGTGTTTTTATTGCCATTGGCCATACTCCCAATACCGGAATATTTACTGATCAGCTCGATATGGCCGGTGGTTACCTGAAGGTACAAAGCGGTACAAATGGAAATGCTACCCAGACCAGTATCCCTGGAATTTTTGCTGCAGGTGACGTTATGGATAATATCTATCGACAGGCAATTACGTCTGCAGGTACCGGCTGTATGGCGGCACTGGATGCTGAGAAATACCTGGAAGGTTAAACGTGTTTCAAAAATCTGGCTGGGCCAATAACCGTCGGGTTTATTGCGAGCCTACTCTGGTAGGCTCACGTTCATTTCTAATACTGATGTATTATTTTTCTGACTAACATGGATATGGATCTGGTCGGCATCAATGTCGACATATTTTTTCACCACGGCCAAAATATCATTTTGCAGCGCAGACAAGTAGCTGGGTGCAGACCGCCGGTTACGTTCATGAGCGACAATAATTTGTAAGCGCTCTTTGGCTACCCTGGCTGATTTTGGCTTGGTGTCTTTAAAACGGCCGAATAGACTCATATCAACCTCCAAACATGCGTTTTAAAATACCCTTTCGTTCCGGATCAAGGAATCGGTGAGGAATCTCTTGTCCCAGAAATCGACCGACGGCATCCTGATAACTTTGTCCAGCAGTACTCACTTCATTCATGATGACCGGGTTGCCTTCGTTTGAGCTGGTTAGAACGGAGGTGTCTTCAGGAATGATACCGAGCAGGTCAATGGCCAAGATATCATTGATATCATCGATAGATAACATGTCACCACTTTCCACTCGTTCGGCATGGTAGCGCGTGATCAGTAAATGTTCTTTCACAGGCTCCATATTGAGCTCAGCGCGTCGACTTTTGCTCTGAAGAATACCCAGTATACGGTCAGAGTCTCTAACAGATGACACTTCCGGGTTTGTTACTACGATCGCCTGATCAGCAAAATACAGTGCCATTAGTGCACCCTGTTCAATGCCTGCGGGTGAGTCACAAATAATATATTCGAAGTCTTTAGTCAGTTCTTCCAATATATCGCCAACACCTTCTTTCGTGAGGGCGTTTTTGTCCTTGGTCTGAGATGCCGGCAAAATGAATAAGTCTGAGCAGCGTTTATCTTTAATGAGAGCCTGAGATAAATTGGCATCACCCTGAATGACATTGACAAAATCGAACACGACCCGGCGTTCACAGTTCATGATTAAATCAAGGTTTCTCAAGCCTATATCGAAATCAATGATGACCGTTTTGTGCCCGGCTCTAGCCAGACCCATCCCGATAGAAGCGCTGGTTGTAGTTTTTCCAACGCCACCCTTTCCTGAGGTAACAACAATTATTTCAGACAAAATAGGTTCCTATAGTTTTTCAAATTGGATGCGTTCCTGGTCCAGAGTTGCTTGAGCTGCACCCTTTATCTCTGGCATATCTTCTCGCACAATATAGTTCCCTGCAATAGCGATTAACTCGGCATTCATATCCTGACAAATAATACGTGAGTTTTTTCGTCCCTCAATGCCGGCCATTGCACGCCCTCTTAGCGCCCCGTATATGTGAATGTCACCGTCAGCCATAACTTCAGAGCCAGCACCTACAGATTTCATTACGACCAAATGAGCACCTTTAGCATATACCTGTTGCCCGGAGCGAATCGGTTTAGATACCACCTTATAACCAAGCTCAGGGGTTTTGTCGGGTTTGGTGCTGGATTCAGATAGAGGCTTTGCCACTTTGGGTTGACTGACTCTTAGGTTAAGCGTCGCTGCCTGTTTGATTTGGGTGCTATCTGTCGTTTTTACCCCAACGGGTATTAGATGATTTTTATGGCATGCCTCTATGATGATGGATAAATCGAGCTGGGGCGTGGGTTCAATAATGATGGGTGCCAGATAAAATAGCTCCGGGTTGCTATCGACCTGTTTTGTAATGTCGGCTTCGATCGTGTTTTTGTCATCAAGGATGAAACAAAAAAGCGTCTGGAACTCACCTTTGATTTTTAGGGTCATAATGAGGGCTCCACATTAAAACCTTGCATCTTTAATAAATTAAGTAACCCCTGATCCCCAGGGAGATGCCCGGCACCAACCACCAAAAATAGTTGCTCATAGTTATTCAGTAAGTTATGTAAACGATGAATCCAGTTCAGGTTACGCTGTGTAATCAAAATATCCTCCATTTCAGGAGAGGTCTCAAAACTTTTTTTCATGAGTTCGTCAATCATGTTTAGGTCACCAATTTGCCAGGCATTGATAAGTTGGATAATCATCGACTGAGCAGATTCAATGTCATCCATAATCAGGTTGAATTCTGAGGGACTTACCGGTATTGAGTCAATCATGTCTATCTGCGCTTTACTGGTTTCCAGAGCAATAATAGGGAGGCTATTCTGTTTTGCCTGTTGAATCATGTGCAGGTCAATCCCCCACTGTGGTTGATAACCCATTTTGATCGACTGAATGCTTGCCATAACCATGCCGTAATACCAGAGCTTCTTATGCTGGAAGGCGCTAAATGGCACACCCAGGCGTTCGCCCAGTTTGGTCGCCCGATTGATGTCTTGCTGAGACAAGGTGTCGGTGATTTTATCGCCCTTGGGTAGCCGGCTAATTTGATTGGCATAGTTGGCCGATTCCGTTGATTCCAGATCATTAACTTCAACGATTAAGGCATTTGATGATTTTAAGTGTTTGTAGATAACCGGCTCCAAAGGATAGAAGCTCTGATTGGCAACATGGATTGAGCCCAGTATAAATAACGTTTTGGTGCCTTTTGATGCGGTCCAATGTAGTTGATTAGTCTCATTTGCAGCCTTGCCTGGATAGGCAAAGAAACTAATTAACAATACTGTTATAAATTTAACCCGGTGTTTATGCATAGAAACCGCTATGGTTCTTTATTTGATTCAATATAGTCGTCCAGGCTATTGATTTTCTGCCTGTGGCGTTCTTTCTCAATAAGTTGAAGTGGTGGTGCTACCCGGCTTTCACAGTCTTCTAATGAACATCGTTCGCAAGACTCGTTAACATGCATTTTTGGGATGCTGGTATCATTCCAAAAAACAATTTCGTTTTTTAATCGTTTATCGAGCTGAAAGCCCAGTGTCATTCCGGAGTTAACACCGTCAGAAAGTGTGAGTGGTCTTGCAATGGCAATATTAAAAAATTCTTTATCTGAACCCATAAAGTGCGACCGCTGGGTTGAAATAATTAAACCAGGGTTGTCCCCGGATTTTTGTTGTTCTTTTAAATCCTTTAACAGATTAACAGAGACCCACCGTCGACAATGGTGCTCAGATCCGCCTATGCCTCTGGGTACAAAAATATTAGTGGTATTGAGTTCTTTGGTAATTTGATATTGCTCTGAATTCCTGTCATTTTGCAGGCGTAAATAATGCATTCTTTGCATGCCAAAATGGTGTGGCAGAAGCTGACTCAATCTGTGTAAAAACATTTCAGGTGTTGTATTATAGCTGGTTAATAAGTCAGTGAACCTGTTGGTATCCCAGTCTTTATTGGTGAAAAATATCTTTAAATCAGCAACCATTTGATCTTCAGGAAGGAGCAGGGCCCCTGCGAAATATGATGATTTGAAGTTGTTATATACATGATCAAAAGACTCAACCTGCATCCATGATGAAGTTGTCGGGCGTTTCTCTAGCTTAAGGACTCTATAGCCAACTTCTTTGGCTAAAATAAATAATCGTTGTACTGGCTGAAGGCGCTCATTGATGATTAGTTTATCCGGCTCTCCTTTGATCCAAATTGAACGAAGCGATCCCAGTTCCGGTTCTTTTGAGAGATTTTTATACTCGACTTTTACTTGAAAGGTAGAAGAAAGAATCGCTTCCAGCGACGGGTTGCTGATGTCCTCTTTTAACTGGGCATCAAACTCCATTCTGAATTTTCGGGTCTCTTCTTCAATATCTTTAAAGTAGTTCATGTGCATTTTTTGATAAGAACGCAATGATGCTAATAAAAAGTGCTCAACCTGCATGTCATAGTTTCGGCCTATTTCAAGGAGGGTGCGAATGAATGCTCCGGCTTTAGAAGGCGTGTTGGTAACCAGGTCGAATACATCGGTCAGGGTGATGCCAAATTGGTGTAGTGGGAACTCATTAAACACTGGCGAGTTAAGTAGTGCTGTAATCGGGTTGTCGCCATCTTCAATGTGTAGTGACACCATATCGTCAAAGGTCTTATCCAACCCCTGAGCTAATAAGATGATTTTTTCTGGCTTTGGATATTTTTTCCCCTTTTCAATTTCACTGAGATAAGAAATCGAAAGACTGGTAGCTGCCGAAAGTTCTTTAAGTGAAAGACCTTTTTCCTGTCGATATTGTTTAACCTTAATACCAAGAATAAATCTTAAACTTTCACTATTGAGTTCCACTAATTCACCTTTTTTATTTTTTACGCCTTGAGCGAATTGTATGCAAATTAGTCAGTTATTCCAAGCGTTAAACTTTTTATGATCAATGCTAACTGTGAACCAAACGTTGCAGCCTCTGTATAACTATTTGATATTTAAGTAATTATTTAAAATAAGGAACTAAGGGTTAGCTTTATTTTGCGGAAAAATAAATATTAGCGAAATTACGCTTGTAAATTTTCTTTATCACATTTAGTATTTTAATCAGGTTGAATCAAGGTTACTGCAACAGTTGGTAATGAATTATATTAACGAGTCAGCATATTAATGTTGAGAATGTTCAGAGGATAGAATATGACTTTTAATCCACCGAAACGTCTATTAATGGGTCCGGGGCCCAGTGATGTTAATCCACGAGTATCTCTGGCATTAGCAAAACCAATTATTGGCCATCTGGATCCTGCCTTTTTACAGTTAATGGATGAAATACAGGGAATGCTTCGTTCGTTATTTAATACTGAAAATAGACTTACTATTCCAGTTTCGGGGACTGGAAGTGCAGGTATGGAAGCCATTTTTGTTAATTTACTAGAGCCTGGAGATAAAATAATCATTGGTGTGCATGGCGTATTTGGAACCCGGATGGTTGATCTGGCTTCCAGATGCGGTGCAGAAGTTGTGGAGGTACATGCTAAGTGGGGCACCGCTTTGAACCCGGAAGATATAGAAAAAGCCGCCATAGCTCATCCAGATGCGAAGGCTTTGGCATTGGTACATGCGGAAACATCTACGGGTGTTCTACAAGACATGGAACCCATCAGCAAGATTGCCAAAGAGCACAATTTATTGTTGATGTTAGATGCGGTCACCTCTTTGGGTGGTGTTCCGGTTATGCTGGATGAATGGGGAGTGGATGCCTGTTATTCCGGGACGCAAAAATGTTTAAGCTGTCCTCCTGGTCTGGCGCCTGTGTCGTTTTCAGATCGAGCTGTAGAAGTATTGCAGTCCAGAGAGACCAAGGTGCAATCCTGGTATTTGGATATGAATATGGTGGCTGGTTATTGGACCGGTGGTAACCGTGCTTATCATCATACGGCCCCGATCAATATGAACTATGCATTGCATGAAGCTTTGAGCCTGGCACTGGATGAAGGTGTTGAAGACAGGTTTAAGAGGCATAGGGACATGAGTCTAAGGTTGTGGTCAGGTTTATCAAAACTGGGATTTGAGCCCCTGGTTGATGAGGTATATCGATTGCCACAGTTGAATGCTGTGAGGATCCCGAAGTCTATAGATGAGGCGGCTATTCGTAAGCGGCTTTTAACTGATTTCGATATTGAAATTGGTGCAGGCTTAGGACCATTAGCGGGGAAAATCTGGAGGATCGGTTTGATGGGAGATTCCTGTACATCAGCGCATGTTGATGCCTTGCTGGCCGCACTTGCCGAATGTTTGGAGTGATTTGAACTGTGCTTCATCAACGCTGTTAATGAATATAGGGGACAACCCGGGTTTTGGTTGTTTCCGATTTCATGTTTTTGTCCGCGCAGATATATGTACTGTCTCCCAGATGGCTGCCAATAGAATGATTCCGCCTCCTACTATGACCATGTTTTCAGGTATCTCTCCCAGTAGCCAGTAAGCTAACAAGGTTCCAAATACAGGTTGGGAGCATGCTATTAAGCTGACTGACTTTGCCTTGATGTTATTGAGCGCGTATGCAAATAAGGCATGGGGCGCGGCGGTAAACATAATGCCTAAAATAATTAATAGCCAGGTGTCGTTTAAGCTAAACGGAATGAATTCCAGAGGAAAAGGGCTGGAAAAGAAGGCTGCTAATATAATTGCACTCACCAGTACCTGATAATTAAGTGATTTCATCGCGCTGTAATGGGCGAAGTGATAGCGCTGAATCAGGTTTCTTAAGGAAAAGGTTAGCGCAGAAAGCAAACCCCATAATACACCCTGGAAACCAGATTCATTGAGGTCAAAGCCTGGGATTAGCAGGAAGATCCCCAAAAATACCAGTGCGGTACTGACAATGTCGGTTGTGTCTATTCGAGTTTTTGAAAACCAGGGTTCAAGGAGTGCTGTGATAACAGGGTAGGTAAATATGGCTACCATGCCTGTGGCCACACCTGCAACCTGCATCGCCTGAAAGAACGTGACCCAATGTATGCATAACAAAACCCCTAATAATAGTGCTTTGCCATAATCGCCAGTATCCTTTAGCCTGATACCTCCTTCTTTGTACCAGACCAATGCTGTTAATATCAGAAAGGCAATCCAGGATCTGTGAAAGGTGATATCCAGCGCATTAAAAGAAATACTCTGTGAAAATAAACCGTTTGCCGATAACATCATGACACTGATGTAGGTTGCAAGTAAGGCGCGCCAGGATGCTGATTGGTTCGGCATGAATATTCCAGTGTGGTTTTTGTGATAGGCAAGTTAGCATTGCTTGACAGCGTTTGTATCATGGGTCTGGTATTTATGGAAAAGAATTTAACACAGGGTCTACGAAAATTCAGGTAAATTTGTTGTATGACATGAGGTAATAGAATTGGATATAAGTAAATGAGTGAAACACCCCAAATTTTGAACGACAATAGTGATGTGCCATTGTTTCCGTTAACCATGCCATTAATGCCTGGCTGTCATCTTCCTCTTCGCATATTCGAACCCAGGTATCTGGATATGATTTCGAGTTGCCTAAAGTCGAACAATCCCTTTACTATTGTGCAGACAAAAGGGAAAACAGAGCCTTCTGTACAAAGTGACCTTGAGATTTTTTCGGTCGGCACCCAGGCGTCGATTGTAGATTTTGATCAGGGGAAAGATGGTTGTCTTTCTATTTCGGTTGTTGGAATACGCCGTGTCAGTATCGAAGCGAGTCATCAGCTGGATTCAGGTTTATGGGTTGCAAGGAACACCCCTTTGGAAGAGCGTGGAAGTGCTCCAGAGGATGAGTTGAATACCTTAAAAAATCTTTTAGAAAAGCTACTGCAGCACCATATGGTAAAAAGCATGTCAGATGCTGTTGATTATGAGTCCAGTGAGCAAATAATGAATTATCTGATTATGTTACTGCCATTTACTGCACATATGAAACAAGCCTTATTAGAAACTGACCATCATGGTTTAAGGTGGCAGGGTTTGGTAGAGGCGATTTCCCGGCTAGAAGCGTCGTCTTGATTATTTGATCATTAAATTAGCGACAATTGAGCTAAGGGTCAGGAGAAATAAGATCCAAAGTAGCGGCCATGATACTGAAGAGTTTTGATAATTTCGGATCCTTAAAAAACTATAAAAAATCCTGATGCTTGCTGTGAATGCAATTCCAAATAACAGGCTATTTACGACCGTGCTGAGGGGGTGAATACCCAGGGCAAGGTAGGCTGTAGCGTGCATAAATAACACAAGAATAGCGATTAAGTAGATGAGCCATCGCCTTGAAGGACGAATGCTTTCGCAGAATATGGCGGTGATTGAACCAAGAAGTAGGGTATAGCTGGCAATGCTGTAGTTGATTTCTGATTGACCCCAGTGGAATGAATGCAAGGGTAATAATGCAAACAAGCCTATGGCTGCAATAAGTAGTGCGGGTTGCCATTGTCTCGTTAATGTCAGATATAAAACGATGATGAGTGTTTGTATTAGCAGTAGTGTTTCATTGGCAAGCAACAGGGCAATGACTGAGATTAGATAGCCCCAGGGCTGTATTATGGTTTGAAAGCCACTCCGTATGGCATCATCAATTGGAAATGGGCTACTAATTGACCATTGGATAGCTACCACCAATATGAGTAATAATGCACTGGCTAAAGGAAGTTCATCTACACCAATTTTATCGGCCAGCTGTTGTGCTTTGGGTTTGTTGCTTTGAAGCCAAAAATTGCCTGCAATAAACAGTATTAATGATAATGTACTAATGGCGCTCAGCAGGTAAAGAGGTGGCCATTTTTCCCAGGAAGGTATGAAACCATCAACTGCCATGCCTGCCAGATAACCGGGTACGATATATACCGGAGCCCAAACCATAATAGCCAACGAATCAAACATGACGAATCGTTTTGGAGAGAAAGACAGGGTACCTGCAGCGAAGGCAACAAAAGGTCTTATTGGACCAATAAACCGGCCGGTTACGATACTCAGGGGGCCCCAGCGATCAAAAAAATCAGAACTTGTATTTAAAACTTTTTGATGTCTCTGAAAAAAGGGAATGCTCTCAATGCGATGACGAAGTGCGTAGCCCCAATAGAAACTCAAACCGTTAGAAATAGCGGTTGAAACACCGGCTACAATCACTAACGGAAGTAAACCAAAAGACTGGCTGCTACCAATGAGTGCCGATGCCGCAAACAATACAATAACACCCGGGACAAGTGCACCAATAAAGGCAAAGGTTTCTACAAAGGTAATGATGAAGACTATTAGACCAGAGTATTCCGGATTGGATTCGATCCAGTGTGTAATGAATTCCATGAAGTTAACTCAATAATGTCGCTATGACGCATTAGCTTAAAAGTATGTGTAACCAAACTAAAATGATTTGCGTGTATTAACCGCAAAATTAATTATACTTGGGTTTCAATTTAATGTCTGTGCTCTTCTATGTTTCTGAGTCCAGAATAAATAGGGATAGTGTCCACTTGGAATGCTGAAGGGCGATAAATGACAACCGATATTCAGAAATACACAAATGATTTGGGTCAAAAGGCACGAGAAGCTTCTTTTATCCTGGCAAATACCACTACCGAGCAAAAAAATAGAGCACTTATCGCTATTAGTGAAGCCATTATTGATAATCAACCCTTTTTAATCCGTGAAAACAATAAGGACTTGGAGGCAGGAAGAAATAATGGTCTTTCTGATGCCATGCTGGATCGGTTGGCACTTAATGCCGATCGAATTGCAGGAATGTTAGAGGGATTAAGGCAGGTGTCTGATCTTCAGGATCCTATAGGTGAAATATCGGACATGAGCTATCGGCCATCTGGAATTCAGGTCGGAAAAATGCGGGTTCCTTTGGGCGTTATCGGAATCATTTATGAGTCCAGACCCAATGTCACCATTGAGGCGGCAAGTCTTTGTCTCAAGTCTGGAAATGCAGCTATTTTACGTGGTGGCAGTGAGGCCAGGCATTCAAACCAGGCATTAGCGCACTGTATTGCTAAAGGGTTGCAAGATGTGGGGCTTCCCGGGACATTGATTCAGGTTGTTGATAATCCGGATCGTGCAGTTGTTGGCCATCTTATCCAGATGAATCAATACGTTGATGTTATTATTCCTCGCGGTGGCAAAAGCTTGATTGAGCGCATCTCAAAAGATGCCCGTATTCCTGTTATTAAACATCTGGATGGTATTTGTCATACCTATATTGATGATGATGCGGACTGGGAGAAGTCCTTGCCTATTGTTATTAATGCCAAAACCCATCGCTATGGTGTTTGTAATGCGATGGAAACTTTATTGGTGGCAGAAAGTCGAGCTCAGGCAATACTTCCGGATCTGATTCGGAAATATTCGGAATTGGGTGTCGAGGTCAGGGGATGCGAGTCAACCCGGTCAATAGTAAGTTGCATACCTGCCACTGAAGAGGATTGGTCTACCGAGTATTTGGCACCCGTATTATCCGTGAAGGTTGTCTCAGGTATGGCGGCAGCGATTCAACATATTAATCGATATGGTTCGCAGCATACAGATGTTATTTTGACGGAAAACTACACGAAAGCGATGCAGTTTTTAAGGACTGTTGACTCAGCTTCTGTCATGGTAAACGCGTCCAGTCGTTTCGCCGATGGTTTTGAGTATGGCTTGGGTGCCGAGATTGGGATTTCAACCGATAAGCTGCATGCAAGAGGGCCTGTTGGGCTTGAAGGTTTGACTTCCGTTAAATATATCGTCTTCGGTGATGGACAAATCAGGCAGTGATTGTCATTTACGGAGGCACGTTTGATCCGGTTCATTTAGGTCATATCAGGCTGGCTGAGTTTGTTATAACCCGGTTAAAGCCGGATGCATTTCATTTTATGCCCTGTTTTCAACCAGTACACAAAGACAATGCTGAGATCTCTGCCGATCATCGATTGCAAATGTTGAGGTTAGCTATCAGTGAGTTGCCCGAAAAAATTCAACAGCATATCAGAATAGACGACAGAGAAATCAAATCAGGCCAGGCCCGGTTTAGTCTGGATTCTTTGGTGGAGATACGTGATGAAATTGGCAATGATGAACCCTTAGGGTTTGTAATGGGTACTGACTCACTATTGAATCTACAGACATGGTATCGCTGGGATGAACTGCCTGAGTATTGTCATCTTTTTGTGGTCAGCCGTCCTGGTTTTGAATGGTCACAGCTCTCCATAAAAGTAAAAGAAACTTTGCAGTGGGTCGCGCATGAACATACCGGGTTTGATCTATTAAAGCCTGCTGGAAATGCATATTTTTTATCGGGTTTGGAGCTAAATATTTCCAGTACCGGGATACGTAGTGATGTCCTGGCAAATAAAAATTCAATTTCTCCCGTAGTTTTTGACTACATTCTTCGAAATCATCTATATAATAACCAGCCTTAAATCTCGACACCCAGGAAAACCATGTCAATTGAAAACCTTAAAGCCATCGTTGTAGATGCGCTTGAAGATATAAAAGCTCAGGATATTACTGAGTTGGATATACGGACAAAGAGCAGTATCGCAGACTATATGTATGTTGTGTCTGGTACTTCAAATCGCCACTTACAAGCCATCGTAAACAATATTTCTGTGAAAGCCAAAGCCGCAGGGTTTGAGCATATCGGGCGTGAGGGTGATCCTGGTAGTGAGTGGGTTCTAATTGATTATGGCGATGTTATCGTTCATGTCATGCTGCCTGAAACCAGAGCTTATTATGACTTGGAAAGATTGTGGCAGGGACCAGGACCAGGGCAATCAAAAGCAGAATAGAACCTGAATATGAAGATAAGATGCTTGGCCGTTGGCACAAAAATGCCTCAATGGGTAACTTTAGGCGTAGAGGAATATCGGAAGCGCCTCCCAAAAGATTTCTCATTAGAGTTTGTTGAAATTAACGCGGCCCAGCGAAGTAAAAGCTCGGATGCTTCTCGTGCAAAAAAGCAAGAAGCCACATCATTACTATCTGCACTAAAGTCCAATGAACGTTTAATTACTCTGGATCTTAATGGTCAGAATTGGGATACAGAGCGCCTATCAAAGGAAGCAGAAGGCTGGCGTCAGGATGGCTATAACATCGCGATAGCTATAGGAGGGCCGGATGGACTGGACGATAGTGTCCTGAAAGCTGCACATAAAAGCTGGTGTCTTTCTCCCCTAACGTTACCTCACCCTCTGGTTCGGGTCTTGTTGGCAGAACAATTATATCGGGCTTGGACATTAATGAATAATCATCCTTATCATAAATAGACGGAGTATGGCAGTTGGTTGATACCTTGAACATTGAAGATCGTACTGGTGAAAAAAATCTGGTCTTCCGGCGTATGATCGTTGCCATGCTGTTAGTTTTTGTTATGGTTATCTCCCTTATCGCTCGTTTATTCTATCTCCAGGTCGTTCAGCACGATCTCTATGTTACCAAGTCGAAGGCTAATCGTGTTCAGGTCCAACCGTTAACGCCAACCCGAGGCTTAATTTACGATCGAAACGGTGTTTTACTTGCTGATAATTTACCCAGTCATAACCTTCAGCTTGTCATGGAGCGAGTTGATGATTTCGATGATACTCTGACACAACTTCGTTCTTTGATTGAAATTTCAGACTGGGAAGTATCGAGGTTTGAATCTCGATTAAAAAGATCACGAAGACCTTTTCAACCGGTAATCTTGAAAGAACGATTAACCGAAACAGAAATTGCACGCATAGCTGCCAATCGATATTTTTTAGATGGCATAGAAGTTGATGCGACCCTGATTAGACAGTATCCATATGGTAGTACCTTTGCTCATGTGCTGGGGTACGTGGGTAAAATTAATGAGTCAGAGCTGAAAAAAATCGATGGCTCTTTATACGCAGGTACTCGTCAGATAGGTAAAAACGGTATTGAAAAAACCTATGAAATGGATCTTTTAGGAGAGCCCGGAGCCCGGATGGTCGAGACCAATGCCAAGGGACGTATCCTTCGAACTCTGGAAAATGAATCATCGAAGCCTGGCGTTGATCTGACGTTGTATATGGACCTGGAGTTGCAACAACTTGCTGAAAAAGAACTCGAAGGACGACGCGGTGCCATTGTTGCAATAGATCCCAAAACAGGAGGTATTCTGGCGCTTGCCTCTAATCCATCATTTGACCCGAATTTATTTGTAACCGGTATTAGTACCGAAGACTATGCAGTACTCAGAGACTCCATTGATGTTCCATTTTTAAATAGAGCGACTCGTGGCCTTTATCCTCCAGCGTCAACGATTAAAATGTTTTTAGCCCTGGGTGCTCTGGAGTCTGGTGTTACCAGCTGGGACTACAGGGTTCCAGATCCTGGTTATTATATATTGCCAACGGATGAAGAGGTGCGTAAACGAGACTGGAAAGAAGGCGGCCATTACGACTTTGTTACTCTGTCAGATGCAATTATTGAGTCCTGTGATACCTATTTTTATGATCTGTCTTTTCGTATGAAGCTAGAGAATATGAATGATGCATTAGATAAATTTGGTTTTGGTCGTGATACCACAAAAGACGTTGACAACCTACGCAAAGGGATTAATCCAAATCGAAACTGGAAAAAACAACGCCACGGACTTTCCTGGTTTGCAGGAGACTCCCTCAACGTAGGAATTGGTCAGGGTTATGTTTTGGCGAGTCCGCTTCAGGTTGCAATTGCTACTATGACTCTGGTAAATAACGGAGAGTGGAAGGTTGCCAGCCTGGTGCAGGAAGCCAGTGATGAATTAAAAGCTGATCTTAAAGTGGATTTACCCGAATCCATGGCTCTGGATGAAGAGGATTGGGATAAAATGAAAGACGCTATGCGGAAGGTCATGCATTCAAGTAAGGGTACTGCGCGTGGAACAGGCTATGATTCACCATTCCAAATAGCAGGTAAAACCGGAACGGCTCAGGTGTTCTCGGTTGCTCAAGATGAAACCTATGAAGCAGAAGACGTTGAGGAGCGGCTAAGGGATCATGCATGGTTTACTGGATTTGCTCCTTATGAGTCTCCGGAAATTGTCGTAACCGTTTTTGTAGAAAATGGTGAGCACGGTAGTGCAATGGGGCCGGTTGCACGTCGTTTAATGGAACATTGGATCTTTAGGGAGCAGCAGTAATATGTTTCAGGAATATGTTCGTTCACTGCCAGATCTGGACTTACACGGTAGGCCACCTCTGAGTTACCGGCTTCATATTGATGTGCCTCTGCTCTTGCTATTAGTGGGCTTGTCATCTGCCGGATTGTTTATCTTATATAGCGCATCGGGTGGTAACCTTGCTATTGTCAAAAGGCAAGCCATGCATCTGGTCCTGGGGTTTGTTGTACTGTTTTTAGGTGCTCAGTTTGATCCGAGAACCTATGCACGTTGGGGCCTAGGTGCTTACGGTCTAGGGCTCGTGTTACTTATTGCAGTATTGATTGCCGGAAAAACCGGAAAGGGCGCACAACGATGGTTAGACCTGCCTGGATTACCAGCTTTTCAGCCGTCAGAAATTATGAAGATAGCGGTTCCAATTGCACTTGCCTGGTATCTGACTCGAAAACCATTGCCGCCAAAATTTAAACATATCTTTGGAGCGCTTCTGGGTTTAGGTGTTCCATTTGCACTCATTATGATGCAGCCTGATTTAGGCACATCATTGCTCATTGTTTTTTCAGGAGTATTTGTCATCTTCCTGGCGGGCATGAGTTGGCGGTTAATATTAGGTTTTATAGCTATCTTTCTATCAATGTTTCCCATGCTGTGGTTATTTGTGATGCGTCCCTACCAAAAACAACGGGTGTTGACCTTTCTTAATCCGGAGAGTGATCAGTTTGGATCGGGTTGGAATATTATCCAGTCAAAAACGGCGATTGGTTCGGGAGGATTCGAAGGTAAAGGCTATATGCAGGGAACGCAGTCGCAATTAGATTTTTTACCTGAAAGCCATACTGACTTTATTATCGCAGTACTTTCTGAAGAGATGGGGTTTATTGGTGCTGTGATACTCATCTTGACGTACCTGGCAATTACTTTTCGGGGAATGCTTATCTGTATTCGAGCTCGAGATAGTTTTGGCCGACTACTGGCTGGCAGTCTCACACTTACATTTTTTATCTATGTCTTTGTTAATATAGGTATGGTAACCGGTATCTTACCTGTGGTTGGGGTACCACTTCCGTTAATTAGTTATGGAGGAACATCTATTGTGACCCTGTTAGCTAGTTTTGGATTGTTGATGTCAGTATCTACGCATCAAAAAATATAATGTTGAATGAAAGTTTTCCGGAAGAATAAACCAAAAGGTAATTATTTTGTTTCGTACTATTAGTGTTATTAGCATCTTATTGATTTCTCAAACTGCCTTTGCCATTCGTTTTAGCCAGCAAGAGGATGTACAGGCATATTTTAAAATAATGATTGAAAAGCACCAATTTGACGAAAAACAATTAGTCACCTGGTTTGATCAGATCCATTATCAGGAATCAATCATTAAAGCGCTCTATAGGCCTGCTGAAAGAACCAAGACATTCCAGAGTTATAAGCCCATGTTTGTATCCGATAAGACGCTTACCAAGGGTGAAGCTTTTTACAATGAATACAAGGTTGCCTTTGATCGTGCAGAAAAAGAATATGGAATTCCTGCTGAAGTTATTCTTTCAATCATTGCTATTGAATCTCGATTTGGTAAAAATCAGGGGAGTTATCGCGTCATCGATGCTCTGGCCACGATTGGATTTTTTGATCCAAAGAGAGAGCGATATTTTAAGAAAGAGTTGACGGAGTTTTTACTGTTTGCCCGCAAACAAGGTATCAGTCCATTTGATGTCAAAGGTTCTTACGCTGGAGCCATGGGTTATACCCAATTTATGCCGTCGAGTTTACGAGCCTATGGCGTGGATTTTGATGATGATGGTCATACTGATATTTGGAATAATCCTGTTGATGCTATCGGTAGTGTTGCGAATTATTTTAGAAAACACCGATGGCAGGAGGGACGTGATGTGACGGTTCAGGCCAATGTAACCGGTGATAAGTATGAAACGGCGCTGACCAGAAAACTAAAGTTAAATACTACGGTTGGTGAGACTCAATCTCTTGGATGGTCACCGGTAACACCCATGAAACAAGATGAGCCGGTACTGCCTTTTAAAATTGAAACTGCTAATGGCATGGAATATTGGTATGGCTTAAAAAACTTTTATGTCATCACCCGCTATAACCACAGCCTGGTATATGCCATGACCGTTCATCACCTGAGTCAATTGTTTGAGACTAAACTCAATTTATGACCGACGAAGAGTACATGCTAATTGCTATCGAGCAGGCTAAGATGGCATTTGAGCAGGAGGAAGTACCTGTTGGCGCTATCTTGGTTCTAAATGGTGACATTATATCCAGGGGCTATAATCAACCGATATGCAACCATGACCCAACTGCCCATGCTGAGATTATGGCATTGCGTCAGGCCGGCAAGGCGTTATCAAATTATCGATTTCCAGGTTCAACACTCTATGTCACCGTTGAACCCTGTACTATGTGTTTCGGTGCCATCATTCACTCAAGAGTGTCCAGAGTTGTCTATGGTGCGGAAGAAGGGAAAGCAGGTGTCTTACATGGGAGCCATAGCCTTATTGATTCGGGAATTTATAACCACAGGATTAAGGTTACCTCTGGAGTACTTGCAGAGCAATGCAGTGAACTTATGTCTTCTTTTTTTAAACAGCGACGAGCGTTTAAATTAAAAAATAAGTTGTTAGAAAAATCACCTGGCACCGACTTCTAGCACCTCTAATATTCTGGAGTAATAAAATGCCTATTGTAAAACTCAGTGTGCTGTATTGGGCTTACTTCTCTATTTTTGGTGTTTTATTTCCTTATGCCGGTCGTTATTTAAAGTCATTTGGTTTTGGTTACGAACAAATTGGTCTGGTGATGGCTTTAATTACTGGTGCTAATATAGGTGCACCCTTTCTCATTGCCCGTCTATCTGATCTAACAGGAAAACGCGTCCTTTTAGCTCGTATTTCGATTATATTTCTGTTTATCGCAGTATTCTTTTTTAATCCGGATAAAGGTCTGGCCTGGACCTATTTTATGGCCTTCGCAATTGGCATCAGTATGAGTATGGCATTGCCGCAATTTGAGGCAATCACACTAGGTATTCTTGGAGATGATAAACATAAATATAGCTCGGTAAGATTATGGGGGTCATTGGGATTTCTAAGTTCTGTTTGGATATCTGGCCAGTTACTGGAGACTTTAGGTATCGAATGGTTCAGGTATTTGCAACTGGGCTTGATCGTTTTGCTGTTTGTAGTCACCTTTAGTATTCCGGTTGAAAAGGCAAGTAGCAGTCATTCAGATGTGATTTCTGGTTCCGGCTTAGAGAAACTATTTTCGCCTACCATTTTAATTTTGTTTTTTGTTTTAATGCTGAACCAGGCAGCGCTGGCACCCTATAATAGTTTTGCCGATTTATACTGGCAGCAATGGGGGCTTAGCTCCTTCACTATTGGTTCTTTACTGGCGGTTGCACCCATAGCGGAAGCAGCACTTATGGCATTGATACCAATAATTCTATTTCGATATGGATATTTCCCTCTACTGGTGTTATCCCTGATATTGGGAATTATACGCTGGATGGTAATGGCCTGGATTCCTGATCAGTTAAGTTGGCTGATAACCGCACAGATATTTCACGCATTTACCTTTGGTGCCATGCATGGCACTGCGATTTATCTGATCGGACATATTTTTGTAAAATCTCAACAGGGCATGGGACAGAGTCTTTATGTCAGTCTGGTTGCAGGCGTGGGACTGGTCTCCGGAAACCTGGTGGCTGGATCACTGTGGAAAGATGGTAGCGGCGCAGAACAGGTATTTCTTCTCGCCGCTGGAGCCTGTGTTGTGTCTTTGATTCTGACACTAGTGGCTTTAAAACCATCTCAGCTTAAAGCACACCTTCACTAATTAACGTGTCGTAAAAATCCAAATACTCAATAGCAGATTGTCGCCATGAAAAATCCTTGTACATGGCATTTTTTTGCATTTGAAGATATTTTTCCGGATATTTATTCCAGAGTTCAATAGCGCTTAAAATGGTCTTTTTACAAGCCTCAACATTAGGTTCTTTAAAGCTTAAGCCTGTGGCTTTTTTAATATTTGATCGATTTTTATTGAGGCCGATTACAGTATTCTTTAGTCCTCCGGTTTCACG
>Ga0224506_10000698_pt1 | contig 26558 bp, 16 predicted proteins | sample SF_Jan12_sed_USG_2_FD_169108 | JGI IMG/M metagenome (GOLD analysis project Ga0224506, IMG submission 169108) | Sediment microbial communities from San Francisco Bay, California, United States - SF_Jan12_sed_USGS_8_1 | ecosystem: Environmental > Aquatic > Marine > Sediment | place: USA... | reverse complement strand
CTCAGGTGGAACAATCGCTTGATCGATTTGTTTAAAAATATCAACCAACACTTGTTTTATTTCGCCTATGTAATGGATGGCTTCATCAGGCAAGTGTTCACCACCACTGGCAATTTCATGCATCATTATTCGCGACAAGTAGGGGACTCCTTGGTGTAGTTCCTGTGCCAAGGAATGGATATAGCTGCGTAGCTGATTTTGCAAACCGACTTCTTGCTCGACACTGGTGGCTACGTGTCGATGTAATTGCTCGAAGCAATGCACAAAGACTTGACGATAAAGTTCTTGTTTATTTCCAATTTGATAATAAAGCGTGGCTTTATTGAGTTGAGCATCCGCTGCAATTTCATCCACACGAGCACCGGCAAAACCATCACGCGCAAAATGTTTGGCCGCGATGGAAAGCAAATACGCTTTATTAGTCTGGGTTTTACTTTGCAACACTAAGCTCTCTATCGAAATATTTAACTAACTAGTTAGTTAAATATAGTTGTATCGTCAAAATTCACAAGTGGCTACAGTTTAATTGGCCAAACTATGTTCAATACATATAGGGTAAATGCCAGGGATTCAAACGCAAGTAAAAGAGATCGCTTGCAGTAAATGTATTGACACTGATGTTATATTAAGTGCATACAAAATGATCAAGTACTCAATTATGAAATATATCTTTTAATGCGATTCTGTTTGTATATTTAAATTTATTAACCCTTACATCCAGAGTGCAACCTTGGTTTTGCATAGGCCAAATGCAAACACTGCGTAATCTGCTTGAGCCTTAGTAGTGCATACTGAGACTAGCCAAGCCTATAAAGTGGTGGTTTTTTTGTCACTATCTGTTTACACATGAATGGAATATGTGGTTTTTATGCTTATGAATGCTGAGGTGGTGGGCATCGCTTTTAGGTAAGCCGATTGAGTCTAAAATATACTACTTAGTAGGATGAATAGAACTGGGTCTTGTGAGTTGATGCGGTGGTGGTTTGCCGGGGATTTTATAGTGGCAATAATGGGGGATATTATAATTATTGAACCGCTACTTGGTCGCGTCGAATGCGATGGGATTGGTGATCAACTCGGTATACCATCACGGAATTACCACCACGACCACGTCGGCCCTGTGCAGTTACCCAGAGCTGACTGCCGTCCGGTGAAATATCCATGCCCACAGGATAAGAATCAGCATCAATCTCCAATAGAATATGTAAAGTCTCCGCATCCAAGGCCACGATTTTACTTTCCTTATTCACCGCTGCAAATATGACTTCACCATCGGGGGACAATGAAATTGTACGGGTGAGTGGACCGGTAGTGGTTTTGGCTAGAGGCTCCAGTTCCTTTTGACCTTGTTTAACCGCTTGAATTAAATCCACGGTATTGTATTTGGAAACCGAACCGTTATGGTTTGAACTTAAGAATAATTGTTTGCCATCGTTTGACAATAACAAATGACGTGGTGTCGGCGGCATTCCAAAAACGCTGCCTAGGTATTTAGATTGTTTAATATCAATTATTGCAATGCCACCGCCGCCCATGCGTGCAACAAACAAATAACGACTATCTTTGCTGAACACGGCACCTCGTAAACAAAAGCCACAACCGTGGTCACGGTCGGTGCTCTTGATATCATTGAGATTCATTTTTTTCTCGACTACGAAAATTCGGTCACGTTTATAGTTTTCTGGTTTTCCAATGGTTTTAATTAAACCAACTGTATTATCTCCCCAATGGGTTACTGCCAACCATTTGCCGTCTGGCGATGCTGTGACGTACTTAGGAATAGGACCAGTATCAAATACGCGAATAATTTTTTCACTGGCGACATCAATTAATGCGAGCGCTGAAGGGTAGCGGCTATAGCGATCAAAGGAACGTCGATAATAAGGCACCCACAACAGTTTGCCATCCGGACTAAATGTTTGTTCCACCGGCTTACCAGAAAAAATATTAGGCTGGCGAATACTTTTTGGAAATGTTGGCCATGCGGTTTTTTTCTTGGGCTGGCTGAACAAATAGGCATTGCTTTCATCAAAGTCATGTTCAATCTGATTAGTTTTGCGTAAGTCTAGAGGACTAAATATTAGCGTTTTCTCTGCCTCTAGCGCATTGACGTAGACTTTGTTATTACTCGGGTGAAACTGAACTGATTTTGGCGAGCGTATGGTTTCATCGTAGAAATCCGTCTCTGCAACAGGCTTTGGATTATAGCGCTGATATCGAGCGATTAGCTCGATTGTTAATGATCCATTTTTAGATCGCGCATACGTTCCTATAGGAACACGTTTGAGTTTTTTGTATTTACCAGCAGCATAATTAATGGCTTGATTTAAGTAGTCGCTAAGCAAAGGATTTTTTAGGTTTAATGCTTTGGCTTTTTGCCAGTGGGTAACCACATCGGGCCAGCGTTCTTGTACCCAATAACTCCAGCCCAGTTCATAGTGAGCCAGCGCATTCCTGGGGTTCAGTAAAATCGCTTTTTTATATGCGCGTATGGCTCGCTCAGTGTCTCGTTCTTTTTGATAGGCCATACCACGTTCATAGGCCTGCTCAGAGCTTTCATAAAAGAAATAGCTTAGAAGGAAAGTAAGAACGCATACTAATAAAATGATTAGAATCGTTCTTGAATTGTTTGTACGTTCAACTACGTTGGCTACCACAAAAAACACCTAAGCCATTTAACTACTTCTAACTAGAACGGACAAGGTAGGAGAATATGAAGTGAAATAGTGTCCCAAATAGTTGGACAAACTACTGTATAAATTAGTGTTAATTGGTGGCTTGATATTGCTTTGCCCGCTGTGCAGGCGATCACGACATAAATTGGAGCGCACATGGGAGGCAAAAATAGTTCTGCATCTGCATCAAAATATTACTATAATAACGGTTTCCGTTTGAATCGAGTTTTATGTCTGTTAGCTCAACGCCGATTGTTCTCACTACGCTTAATGCGCGTTACATCCACAGCGCTTTAGGTTTACGTTATCTTTATGCGAATATGGGGTCTCTAACACCGCAAACTCAGATTAAAGAATTCACACTGGAGCAACGTTCCATTGATATTGTGGAGCAGCTTTTGCTCTTAAATCCATCCATTATCGGTTTTGGTATCTATATTTGGAATGTTGCCGCAAGTGTTGAAGTGATTCAGATTCTCAGAAATGTTAGGCCAGAAATCAAAATTATCATTGGTGGGCCAGAAGTTAGTTATGAAATTTCACAACAACCCTTGTTGTCATGGGTCGTTCATTTGATATGTGGTCAAGCGGATGTGGAATTTCCGCAGCTATGTCAGAATATTCTAAACCAAACGCCTGCACTAGAAAAAATCATTTATGCTGAAACGCCACAGCTGCAACAACTTGAACTACCTTATGATGCGTATTCACAAGAGGACATTGCTCATCGCATAATTTACGTGGAAGCATCGCGGGGATGTCCATTTAAATGCCAATTTTGTCTCTCCGCACTGGATAAAACTGCATGGCCATTTGATCAGGCCAAGTTTTTGTCAGCGATGAAAAATTTGTATGATAAAGGAGTAAGACATTTCAAATTTGTTGACCGAACCTTTAATTTAAATATTAAGGCTTGTGAAAATATACTCGACTTTTTTATTCAACGGTTGGGTGATGGACTATTTTTGCACTTTGAGCTCATTCCAGATCATTTACCCGAGGCCTTGAAAACCAAGATTCAATGTTTTCCAGAGGGTGTTTTGCAATTTGAGATTGGTATACAGAGTCTGAATCAGGAAGTGCAGCAGCGTATTCAACGAAAACAGAATATGCAAAAAGTGACCGAAAACCTAGTTTGGTTATTAACCTCCTCCAAAGCACATTTACACACGGACTTAATTATTGGTTTACCAGGTGAAACTTTGCAAAGTCTCGCCCAGGGTTTTAACCAGCTTTATTCACTCGGTCCTCACGAAATTCAAGTGGGGATTTTAAAGCGGTTAAAAGGCACACCGATTACACAACATGATCACAACTTTGAAATGGTCTATAGTCCTGTTGCACCTTTCAATTTATTGTCGAACAAAGACTTGAATTTTGAAGTCATGCAGCGTCTCAATCGATTTGCGCGTTATTGGGATATGATTGCTAATAGTGGTCGATTCAAACATTGTTTAAAACTGTTGTTACAAGAAACACCATTCGAAGATTTTTTGAAATTGAGTGATGCTTTATTTGTACGAACCAATCAAACTCATCAGATTGCCTTAAGGCGTTTATTTGTATTGCTATACGAGCTCGGACAAGCAGAATTTGAGCTTGATTTGGATCAATTTAAGCATGTCTTGCAACAAGACTATCAACGAGCGGGCCTGAAAGGTATCCCACCATTTGATAGTCGTTATCATGAACCAATACAACAACAAAATAAAAATTCAGCCAATCGTCGACAACAACAACATCAATAGTTATGCTCCAAGCAAAAGCGAGTTAGTTTACGCAATTCATCAATAAATTGTTTTTTTCCACTTAACGCTAAATCAGTAACCGCTGTTTGAAAGTCAGAAAAATTGAGCAAAACATTCATTAGTTTTTGCTGGTTTGAATTAAACTTAGCCTGGACTGCGGTTTTGTCCTGTTTGAGCTGATGGCTATAATATGCATTTAACAAAACATAAGATTCAAGAAAACTGCGATGGCCATAAGCAAAACTATGCAAGGTATTGCCTGTTGTCGACACTCCAGTGGTGGATGGAATAGCAGACGTGAGTTGTTGCATAACGGCTTCATCAATGTCTCGATAAAGTGAGGATTTCATGGTTTTCAATGTTTGTTGGAAATACGATTGAAGTGGTCGCACCATATCTTGGGCTTGTGAGCTGATAGCTTTTAGAAACAGCACCGAATGAGCACCACTGCGTGCTTCGGATTTGAAGCCAAGATGCACAGGTGTGAATACATTCTGCGTCCAAAAGCGTGTCACCTCGGCAGTTGCGCCAAAAATCGCGCCGATAAAATCGACATCCTCATTTTGTTGCAGAAAATTCCGCAATAACTGTGAACCTAGTCCACGTCCCTGTAACGTTGGCAGTACCGCAATTCGCACAATACGCTTGAATTGGAGGCGAGTAGCCGCTTTAGTGGCGAGATTGAAACTCATTATCTGCGGTAAGTGATGACCTTTTAGACGTCGTCGACCGTAATGAATATCGTTGCTAATTGTTTCATCAAGTTGACCTTCATCTGCCACGAGTAAGACTGCATGAATAATTTTGTTATGCGCATGGACGTATAAAGACAGATTCGGACTATCCAATAAATAGCGTAAATCATAAGGTCGAGTTTGGTAATGTGCACTGGCCAACAGCGTATATACTTGGCGCAATATGAAAAGATTGTCCAATAATTCTTTTTTTTCAATTTTTGTTATTTGGTATTTCTTTGCTGCTTGAATATCTTGTTCGTAATCAGCTTGTGTCAGCAAAAATGTTTGGTTGACAAAATATTCAAATGGACAGTTAGGCTGCCAGCGTATAGGTTGTTGAAGGTGTAAATGCAGAAAATTAGGTTGAGCTTTTTTTATCTTGCTTAAAAAGCGTAACAGAAATCCTTGTCCAGAACCTTCATAGCCACTGGTGGTGCTTGAAAATACAATTCGTTGATAGTGGTCTAATAGTGACGAAAGCAAAATGTTAGGTATTGCCGCTGCTTCATCGACTAAAAGCAAATCAATAGGTTTTGCAGCGAGAGCTAAGTCATCGGGTGCGTAAAACTGAATAGTGGCATTTTTTTTTGTTTGACTGCTTAACAAAGCAAAAAAGCTGTCGACAGATGATCGACGCGGAGCCGTCACAGCAACGGAATAATGCTGTTGTTCACAGATTTGGTTTAAAAATAAAGCCAGCGCCGAACTTTTGCCGCGACCTCGATCTGCGGTAACGACCGCATGAGTCTGTTTGTTAAAAAAGTGAGAAGCTAAATTTGTTACGACTTGTTGCTGGTCCTGGCTTAAGAAAGGAGGTGTTAAGGCTTGCTGATGTTGTGTTGTTATTTGCTTTATTGACGCAATAGTAGAATGGTGTGGACTAATATAAGAAACGGCATCGCTCGATTGGAGATTGCGGATGATATAGTCAATAAAAAAACTACGCTGCTTGTTTGGGTCATGCGGTTCGACAAAACATTTGTTTTTTTCTTTGTCATTGCTATGAGGCCAATGCTCGAATTCGGGTGTTAGTAAAAAAAATAGACCACCTGCGCATAGCGTGCCACTAATAGCACAAAAAGCATCCGGATCAAAACCCTCATGCGCATTATAAATGACGTGCTGCCAATCACGCCCTAACTGTGACAAGACATGATGGTTTGAAATACATTCCGATTGGATAAGGCTATGCAGGCCAATGGTTATTGTGGATTGTTGCTGTCTTGTGGCAAAAAAATGATTGAGTATTTGAGTTGCCCAAGATATTTGCCCAGATAGAACGACACAGTGCCGGTGGCCATTGTGCTTAATACGTTCATGGAGAGCGTTAAGGTGTTGGCTGATACTGGTCATATAAGCACAATAATAAAAGTGAATTAGTATTATACCACGCTTGTGCTTGATAAAGCATTAATCATGCTTAAGCAACACAATTGAGCCATAAAATTATTCCATTAAATCCTAAGAATTATATTGTTCTTTTGCAGTAACAAATATAGACAAGATTTGTCTCTTTCTGTAGTGTTATACACAAGTCAATGCGCTATAGCCTATTGATGTGGCTTTAAAGGATTTGTTATCTGGATTGTCAGGAGGAGAATCTGATGAAACGTTTTGTAATTTTATGTGCAATGTTATCAATAGTAGTTTTCAGTCAAATGGCCTTGGCCAAAGATAGTTTCGATGCAAAGCACAAAGTTGTTATTCAAGTGAGTACTAATGATGAGCTCACCCAAAAGATTGCGATGAATAATGCGGTTAACCTGCAAAAGCTTTACGGGCTCGATGATGTTGCTATAGAGATTGTTGCCTACGGTCCAGGCTTAAGTATGTTGACAGCACAGAGTAATAACTCTAGTCGAGTAAAAAGCTTGGCAGCACAAAATATTACCTTTAGCGCTTGTGGTAACACCATGAAAAAAATCGCTAAGAAGAAGGGTAAGGAACCCAAGTTAACTGAAGGCGTAGGTGTTGTTAATGCCGGAGTCGCTAGAATTGTTGAATTGCAAGCAAGTGGGTACGCGTATATTCGCCCATAAACGCAATGAGTCAAAAAAGGCCTAGTCCAAAGCTAGGCTTTTTTTATTTGGTATTATTCCAAAGTAAATACCAACATTTTTAACTAGTCAGTAACAAGCGAGACATCAATGGCATCAATCGAGGATTTACAGCATCGACTAAAGCTATTTGCTGAGGAGCGAGACTGGGAACAGTTTCATTCACCGAAGAACATAGTCATGGCGCTGATTGTCGAGGCGGCAGAGTTGGTGGAGCATTTTCAATGGTTGAAAGAGGAGGAAAGTGAAAAGCTTTCAGGTGATAAGTTGCAACAGGTAAAATATGAGATGGCAGATATTCTGGTCTATTTACTTCGTCTAAGTGAACGACTTGATATTGATTTATTGGCTGCGGTGGAAGAAAAAATGGTGGTAAACGCGAAAAAATATCCTGTCGACAAGGTTAAAGGCAGCGCAAAAAAATATAATGAATACGAATAATTTAGAGTCATTATAAGAAAAAAATAGAAATATCTATAGAACTAGAAAGTTAACGGAATTTGTTAAATAAGACAAACTCTTTTGGTTAAGGAACGAATAATAAATTCTCGGTACCATACTCACAGTTTCAAGCAATAAGGGTGTGGGCATATGATTAGTGTTAAAGGCATTATGGTTACATTGTCAGCTTTACTTATTCTTAACATTTTATTGCTTTATGGCGTTTTACGCGTGACAAGAATCATGTTTAGAAAGACCTTGTTTCGCCATGCAGATATTTAGTCTGTGCGAATTGCAGTTACAGACTACTAAAGGATAATAATAACAATAAATAAAACTATAATAATAATAAAAACCAAAACAAAAGCCCCGTGCATAATGCCGGGGCTTTTGTTTTTTATAAGCTATTTAGATTTAGCCCAAAGGAAAATGACAAGCCACTTGATGTTCTTGTGTGGTGTTGTTCAATAGTGGCTCATTTTCCGGGTCAGTACATGCACTGGGCTTACCTTTTTTCAGATAAACAGGGCAACGTGGCGCAAAACGACAGCCAGTACTTGGGCGCTCAAAATCGAATACACCCCAGTTGGCTTCTTGTGAGCCAGCGGTTTGTGCTTCTTTCTGATTACCATCGTGTAAAGAAGACCATAGAATAGCCGTGTAGGGATGTAATGGACGATTTGCGACTTCCATGGATGGGCCCATTTCAACAATGCGGCCCAAATACATGACGGCTACTCGATGACTTAATATTTCGACTAACTGTAAATCGTGAGAAATGAATAAATAAGATAATTTGAATTCATTTTGTAGATCGCGCATTAAGTTAACAACCTGCGCTTGAATAGATACATCCAAGGCTGAGGTGGGCTCATCGGCAACGATAAATTTAGGCTCAACAGCTAATACACGAGCGATACCTACGCGACGTTTTTCACCACCGGATAACTCGGATGAGCGATTATCCAACTTACTTTTCTTTAAGTTAACCAACGATATTAAATGTTCAGTTTTGTCTTTAATTTCACCTGCGCTCATATTCTTGTGGTGCACAGTTATGGCTTCACGTAAGACATCTCGAATTCTTACTTTTGGATTGAGTGCTGCGTCAAGATCCTGAAAAATCATTTGCATATCTTTACGATACGGGCGAAAGTCTTTTTCATTCAATAAAGTTATATCAGTATTTTTATAGACAATACTACCGCTTGAGCTGGACGTTAGTTTCAAAATGCTTTTGCCAGTAGTGGTTTTACCACAACCTGATTCGCCAACGAGACCTAAGGTTTCGTTTACCCCTAAGTCAAATGAAATATCATCAACTGCGGGAATTATACTGTCGCTTTGTTTGTTTGCTTGCAATATTCCTTTTTTATGGGAATAGTGTTTTTTTAAATTGGAAACTTTAAGTAAAGGAAATGCCATAGCCAACTCCAATTTGTATCTTTAATTAATGCGCAACCAGCAGCGTACACGGTGGCCAGGAGAAATTTCCTGAAACGGCGGGTTTTCATGATGGCATTGTTTTTCAATTCCAGAATGTTTCATTTTGCAACGAGCATAAAAACGACAACCGGCAGGAATATCAATCGTATCTGGAACTTCACCATCAATAGATTTCAAATGGCCGTTAGCAAGAAGATTATGTTCTTCAGGTACTGAAGAAAGCAGAGCTTGCGTGTATGGATGGGTTTTATCAGAATTAACATCTAGTACCGCTTTTGCCGGGCCTTGTTCCATAACAGTGCCGCTATACATCACGGCGATATTATCCGACAGACGGGAAATAACACTAATATCATGACTGATCAGTACCATGGTAATCCCAAGTTCTTGTTGTAACTCAGCTAATAGATCGATTATTTTTGATTGTATGGTAGCATCAAGGCCGGTGGTGGGTTCGTCTGCAATAAGCAATGAGGGTTCTGAGGATAGTGCCATTGCTACCATTGCTCGTTGACACATACCACCGGATAAGCCAAACGGATGATTGTCAAAACGCCATTGTGGTGAATCGATTTTAACCCGTTCAAGCCAGTAGACAGCTTTTTCCTTGGCTTCATGCTTATTCCTTAGTTCCGTATGTAATAACACCATTTCAACGATTTGTTTGCCGATAGTTTCATATGGATTCATAGCAGCTTTGGGATTCTGAAATATCATTGAAATTTCTTTTCCGCGAATATGTTTCATATTGTTTTCGACTTGCTTATTCCATGCATTCAGGTCCTTTTTCACGGAAATTATTCGTTTGTCCTGGATATCAATTTTGACAAATTGATCCAAACCTTTGAGCAAGGATTCGCTGCCTTGTTTGGTGTGGAGTGTAACTTCACCTTGAAGTACACCGGGCGCGGCGTTGATCAAACCCATCGTCGATAACATACTGATGCTTTTTCCACTACCGCTTTCTCCAACAATCCCTAATGTTTCGCCTTTATTGACGGTTAAGCTAACACCGTTAACTGAATGAATAAAAGCACGTTTTACGTTGGAGTAGAAATACGTGTGTAGATCTTCAATTTTTAGATGTTCGGCAGTATTCATTATGATTTCCTACCTTCAAGAATATGATTGAGTGCGTCGCCTAACAGGTAAAAACCCAATATAGTAAACATGATTGCTAACGCTGGTGCAGTCGATGGCCAGAAATTGCCTTGCATTAAGTAATTCGAGCCGGCCTGTACCATATTGCCCCAAGAAGGTGTGGGCTCCTGCACGCCAAAACCAAGGTAACTGAGACTGGTTTCCATTAATATGGCCTCACCCATGCCCAAGGTGGCTTGAATAATTAAAATTGAACGACAGTTATACCAAAGAATATGTTTGAAAATAATCAAATGGGTGGGTAAACCCATAGCAATACTGGATTCAATAAAGTTTTTTTGTTTTAAAAATTGAATTTTATTTTTTATTAATGCCGCAACCACGGGTGCATTGGTGAGCCCGACGATAATCATGATATAGTAAATATCGGGTTTGAACGCCGCAACAACTAAAAGTATCAATACCAGCCGAGGAAACGAATCAACGAGATTATTAAAATAGGTGACGCCAGTGTCGATTCGTCCACCGTAAAATCCAGACAAAACACCAAGGAACGAACCGAAGCTGAGAGCAATTACAATAGCTAACAAGCCAGGAAGAAAATATGCTTGAATACCAAGAATCATTCTTGACAACAGATCTCTTCCCATAAAATCGGTACCAAGTATATGACCTTCAGCACCTATACCTACCATCATATTATCTAGATCCATTTCTTCTGGATCAAATGGCAATAAATTAAATGCACCAAGAAAATAAGATATAACAACTAAGGAAACAATAGTAATGCCGTAGCAGAGGTATAATAAATCCATACGATGAATTTTTTTCCACCAATGTTTCTCAATATCTTGACGTTTTTCAATAGGGAGTTGGGAAAATTCGGTATACATAGTTCACTACTCATGCGATGCGCGAGGATTCACAATAATGTAAATCATACGATGTACTAGACTGCCTAAGCGAACCAAAATAGCAGCCGCAAGTGCAATGCCCATAATCACAGGAAAGTCCCTATCCTGTGCGGCTTGCCAGGCCATACGACCCATGCCGGGCCAATTAAATACCTGTTCAACAATAATGGCGCCACCAAGAAAAAATGGGATTTTAGAAGAAATGATTTGACTAGTGGGCAATAACAATCCCTCTTTAAAACCATGACGCCAGATAGATGCACCTTTTGCTTTTGCAGTACGAATATATTCCTCTTCGAGAACACGTGAAATTTCAAGTTTTAAAAACCGCACAACTTCGCTAACTGTACCACTACCGATGCCTAGAATGAGTACGGGCAATAGAAATTGCATTATTTCCATATCATCCTCAACACCTAAACCAATACCTAATGGGAAATAATCAAATACATTGGTTGAAACAAAAATTCCAATATAGGCCAACCAAAACAAAGGAAGGGCAGATATGACATACGCAAAAATGGTTAATGGGCCATTTAGAGGAGTTGCTGAACGCACCGATGTGTAAATTGCAATTGGATAAGCAATGATAAGCGTAACAAGCATTGCGGCAAGCGTAAGGTTTAAGGTGTTAATCGTGGCGCTGACTACATTTTCAAACACAGACTGCCCTGTGCGAATGGATGTACCCAGATCTCCATGCAAAATATTTATCAGCCAAGTGCTGTATTGACCGAACCAGGAATTGGAAAAACCCAACGATTGCGCAACTTCTTCTGTGGCACTCGCTGAGCGTTCGCCACTGAGCAATAGTGAAAAAGAATCACCAGGTGCGGCATAGAGAATTGTAAAAACCACTAAGCTAACACCAAACAATAACGCAAGCGCTAACAACAATTCACGAATGATAGTCACACCCATGGGCATTACAAAATCGAGTTTATGTTTCACCCAAGGCGAATCAAGGTTGAGTTTGTGCGCAAGGGACTGAACCGGCGACAACCATGTGTCGCCGGTTTGTTGATGTGTGTTCATAGTTATTTACCGCCGGATATGAACCAAGAGTCAGCAAAAGAAAAGAATTTATACGGATGTATGGCTACTTTACGTAACTTGTTATGGTATGCGGAATAATTGGTTAGCGTCCATAAAAACGTATAAGGAGCCTCGTCTGCAAGTACTGCATGTAATTTTCGATAAATCGTACGGCGTTTTTCATGGTCTAATGTTAGCTTGCTCTCTACAATCAGGCTATCGACTTTTTCGTTTTCATAACCTCCGAAATTGTTTTTCCATGCGCCCACTTCAGCAGAATGAAATAGCGAGGAAATATCGGCAGAATCATCAAAAACCCATGAAGCGAAAACAACGTCAAATTGATGCTGCTCAAATACCGCTTCTTTCCAGGCCTGCCATTCCATAAATTGTACTTCAACTTGGACGCCTACTTTTTTCAAATATCCTTTGAAAGCAAGCACAACACGCTTGATGGCTTCACTTTCTTTAGCAATAGGCACCTTCAAAGATAAATTGAGTGCTTGACCATCTTTCTCCATCATGCCATTTGCGCCTTCAACAAAACCCGCTTCTTTAAGCAGTTCAACAGCTCTGCTTTTGTCGTACGGTTCAGGTTTGACATCCAAATTATATGCCCAACTACCAGGTGCGAAGGGACCGGAAATAACGGTTCCTTGCCCATTAAAAAATGAACTTAGCATTTCTTCTCGGTTGATGGCCAAGGTCAATGCGCGGCGTACACGTTTGTCTGCAAGTAAAGGATTGCGGACATTATATCCAAAAAAGGAATACGATAAGGCATTATAAGGTTGCAAAATAAAACGTTTGTCACCTTGAAGTTCTGGGATATGTCTTGGATTCACTAAGACTATCATGTCAATTGCGTTGAACGTTAATGCCTGGTTCATAATGTTTTGATCAGCAAAAGGTTTCGCAATGAATTCTTTTACTTTTGGTTTGCCTTTGAAATAATCAGGATTCGCCTCCATTATGACTTCCCGATCTGCAGTCACTTCTTTCAAGCGGAACGGTCCTGTGCCAATAGGGTATTGAACAAAAGGATCTTCACGATTGAGGTAGACTGGATTAGCTGGCCCATGCTTGGGAATTATTTTAAATGTAAATTTTGCAAGAGCATTTAAAACCGGACGTTTTAATGTAAACTCAACAGTGTAGTTATCGATTTTCTTTACTGATTCGATAAATTCATAGCGAACTTTAAGAGGCGTAATAGTTTTTGCATGCATCATTATTTTGTACGTGGCTACAACATCATCAGCATCAAAAACTTCAGCTTCTTTCCCTTCTTTAGGGTGCCATTTCACGTCTTGACGAAGCTTGAATGTATAGTACTTACCTTCCTCATCACTAGACCAACTTGCGGCTAATTCAGGTACGATTTCCTGTTTCTCATTTATACCGACCAGGCCATTGAATAATAATTCAGTAATGCGCAAGGAAATCATATCGTTGCTGGTAATAGGGTCTAGTGTAGCAGGGCGGCCATATTCACCATAAGCCAGTGAACCACTATCGCGTTTAGCTGCGCTTGCCATGGAGCTGGAGATTACTATAAAAGTAATCACCAAGAATTTTGCTATATCTATCCGTTTCATATGTGCCTCTCGTTTACTCTAATCCACAATAATTAGAAAATTTTCACATCACCCGCACTGCGATGTTCCATTGAATACGTGCCTTGAACAGCTTCTTGAATGACACGCACCACGGGGAAATGTTTACTTAGTTCAAAATAGATTTCTAGATTTTCAGAATAATTCTTTTCCAACCGGTGAGCTTCTGATAAATCCACCAAAAGCAAGCCATCATTGGCTTCAACTTTGTTTTTGTTACTCTTGTCGCGAGCAAGTTCTAAATATTTCAATGCATCTTCACTTTTGTTCTTACTTAGAAAATATTGTCCAATCGCTGCGTTTAGTGGCCGAAAACGTGCGCCTTGGCCAACGGCTGCCGCTTGAACTGATATTTTAAGTGTTTCAGCACAACTAATCTGTAGACCAGCGCACATTGTAAGAATGTCAGCTAGAATTTCAGGACGACTAGTATTGCCGCTGGATACATGATCAAGTTCTTTGCCTGCCTCCGTTTTCTTACCATAGAGCGCATGGACAGCGCCAAGTTTAACTGGTTTTAACAGTGAAAGTTTCGTAGGTAATGAGTTTGAACTTTTAAACTCATCAATAAATGTTTTTGTTTGTTTAGCGCGTTTAAACAACATACTGGCTTCAGTTTGATAAAAAAGAGCAGTATCTGTGTATTTCGGATTTTTGCGTGCTTCTTGCAAATATTGAATACTCGCTTGGTGATACAATTCGGCAAGACTATTGAGTATCGAGATGTCATAAAAATTAATCTGTTTGCTATCACCGATATTTTCTTTAATTGATGCCACATCTAAAGAGTTGTCCAATGTAAACTGAATGGCATGATCTACTTGATTGGCGGCTAAAAAAATTGCAAGTGAATTAGCTACGAGGCGACTACTATAAGGCTTGTTAGCTTTCTTTAGTAGAGTTTCCAATTGACTCATTAATGTTGCTATTGGTTTGATATTGTATGCGGAATAAATTGCCAATAGTGTTGACTTGGTATCGACATCTTTGAGACGCAATTGGTTCCACTGAGTTTTTGCAGCTGTTTTCTTTCCCAATTTGTAATCCGCATGAATTAACAGAAGTTTACCCAGATTCTTGTCTGCTTGGTTCAGTTTGGGTAATTTTAAAAACTTGTTGAGTGCAGTTTTGGCCTTGCTATATTTGCCAGCTTGGATATATGCTTCGCCTAAAAATAGATTAACATAGCTACTTTTTTGTTTGCCTTTTTTTATTGAAAGTTTTTCCAAGTATTCAATCTGTGATTCAATTGATGCCTCATATAAGGCTTTGTGGAAACGATCATTTTTATCGAGAACTAAACCGTATGATAATCGCGTTAATTCTTGATTGGATTGTGCATTGTTCAACAAAGGTTGCAGTAAGCGAATTGATTTATCGTAATGACGTTTTTCATACTCTTTCATCGCCACTACAATCGGGTTTTGTGCCGCAAAACTTTGGTTTAGACTGAGAAAGAAAAGTAATAAAAAGCTTGTTAATAACTTCATTGGTAAAATATCCTAGTTAACGGTATGCTCGTTTGCGGGTAACTGGGTGATAAAAATCTGATCCCACTGATCAACTTGCGAGCGAAAGGCAATCAGCCCTTGAGGTGAACAACTCACATCATGATTGATTTTGGTATTCGTTTGTAACAGACGACTAACCCCGGTGTTCACGTCAACCACATGGAGAGGGTTGTAACGGTCACGATCGTTTTTAACAAAAACGATATGTGTGCTACCGGGTAACCATGCGGGTCCTTTTTCGATGTCTGGAATAATATTTTCAGCGACCACATGTTTTTGTAATTGATCTGCGGTTCTAGTATTTTTATCTGCAAGATCAAGAACAATCAAACTCCAAAGCTTTGGATCATTTGATTCATTATAATTAGAATAAAATGCGATCTTGCTACCATCCGGTGACCAGATAGGTCTTAGATCATCAAATGCCCAATCAGTTAATGCGATTAAATTTCGATTTGGTTTATCAAGCTCAGTAATTACATATATGTCATGGTTACTATTGTCACCATGAATTAAGGCAACTTGACTACCATCAGGTGACCATTGAGGATATAGAAAAGGCTTGTTACCAATAGTGATTTGCGAAGTTGTTTTTGTGTCTAAATCATAGATATAGACTTGCGCGGTACCGCTTCTACCTGAAATAAACAACACTTTATTGTTAACAGGTGACCAATGTGCATGGCCTTCTTTTTCTGGATGATTCGTAATTCTAAGTGGTGGTGTAGACTGCATCATATCACCCAAATACAAATCATAATTGGCTTCGGTTCCGTTACTCATGAATACATAGCGCATTCCATCAGGGGACCATGTAATTCCAGCATTGTAGCTAGTTGTGTCTGAAAAACCATCAAGTAAGACAGCGAGTCCAAACTCGTCTTCTTTGCTTTGGAAAGAAATGGTTTGCTTGATTTCACCTTCAATGCTGGCAATTACCAATTCCTTGTTCCGTTCATCATTGCGTTCAAAACTCAATAAGTTTTGTGTTTTGGCCCATGTTGGGTTCGAGCTATTCATCCCTGGCTGGTTAATTGCGAGCGATTTAACATAAATGGGACTAATCGGCGCACTTTCAAGAAATTGTGGTTTTTGCACAATATTGACTGATGAAGCAATGTTCTCAACTAATGGCTCCTGTGTTTCAGACACAACACTGGGAGCCATAGTATCAGATGCAGGCACCTTGCTTTTCTCAGTAACATTTGTGTTAGACATTTCAACGAAATCCTCTTCATCATCGAACGCATATGAATCTGAAAACGTCCACAATCCAACCGAACAAAGGGTGAAAACTAATAACAGCTTCTTGTACATGTTTTGTAATTCCAGTCATTTAATTGCTCACTTTTAACTGTTCCATGTAACGATCTGCTGATTCCTTGCTTTCTTGGTAATTTGGATCATTTTCAAGATTCTCTGGAAAAAAGTCCAAATAGTCTCGCCAGGCTAGCTCAGCCTCACGATGAAGATTTTGCTTTTTCGATATTTGATAGAGTTTTTGATAGGAGAGTGCTAAATAGTAGAAGGTATCATGCACCGCAGCATCATAACTTGCATTCGGAAAAAAGCGCATGTTCTTTTTCGCTTTCTTCAATGACTTCACTGATTTTGCTAAATATTGCACGGCTTCTTTCGGATTAGAATTCAGCATCGTATTTGCTTTTTCGTGATAAGCATGACCTAAGTTGGTATAGGTCACCGAGTACTGTTTATAAATTAGCTCATTAATTTCCGGAATAGCAGTAACCAATTCAAATTGTTGGATAGCGGTATCTGGATCACGCTTCTCATCTAAATAAATCTGAGCAACGCGAGAGCGCGCTTCCGCATAATCAGGATGTTCTTTACTTGCATTGTTGTATGCAGATATTGCTTGTTCCCATTGACCGCTTTGTTCAGCTTTATCACCTTTACGCAACCAATCTTTGTGGAAGGTAATGGCTCGATCATCCGTCCAATTTTCAGAATCGTTGCTAAACTCAACAACTTCTTCAAAGTCGCGCCAATCTCCACCTGCTGATACACGAACCGTATGAAATCCACGAGAAACTGGTTTTCCGTCGTCCATTGGTGTTGCACCAATTTTGGCGCCATCGACGAAGACGGTTGCACCACTTGGATTGGATGCAACACGGAAAACACTATTGTATGACTCTAACTCAAATTCTTTCATCTCCGCGTTTGTTGCTGTTTCAATTGTTTTGCTAACCTGAGCATAACCGTGGCGATACAGCGAGAGCTCATAATCTTTGTTGAGTCGTACAGGAACTTTTAATTTGCCCTGGCGGTTTGTTGTACCAATCCACTTTTTGTTGACGTATACATTAACAGCATCGAGTGGAACTATATTGCCCTCAATACCACCTTTAGCTAAGACAGTAATAAAGTGTTTGCCTGAGCTTGAATGTGTTTGTCGGATTACTTTGGCTAGAGGCTGAACTTGAACCTTCTTTTTAAGGTTATCAGCAACTGCAAACGAACTTTCTCGCTTGGTTACTCGAACACGAACTCCGCCAATTTCCTCATACTTTGTAATTTGCCCACGTTTATTCAGGACGGGGTTGAAAACAACAAACTCATCATTACGGTTAATAGGAAAAGCATCTCGACCTAAATTTAATTCATAATCACCATCGTCAACAGCAGTGACCATGCCCCAGATTGGAAATTCTTCTTTCAGGTTAATCACCAATTCCTTCGTGGCGCGTTTAATTCGTCCGGAACTTTTAGCACTGACAATTTGGCTTGCGGCTAATTCACCATTGATAGCATAAAATTTGGTTTCAAGAATAAATTCACCTTGTAGATTTTTTGCTACACTGCCAAAGACTATAACATCAACGATTTTACGTAACGAACTTTCTTCCCATCCTTTTGAGGTGATGGTCTCGAGTGATAATTTGGAGCTTTTTATGCTTTCTATGACGTCATTGGTTTCTACTACTTTGAATCCATCTGTTTCAGCAAGACGTTCTGCTAATGCCGACTGATAGCGGAAAGGGATGTCACCAATATCTTCTGCGGAGTTTGCTACAAACCGATACAATCCTACCCGTAACGCGGGTTGTTTATTTGGATAAAAGAAACGTTTGATATTGTAGCCACCAATCAAATTAACATTGGTTTCCCATTTTGCTGGTGTGTAGCCCGGTGCTTTTATAATCAGCTTAGATTTCTTACCCCGAACCCCACGTTTCACATATTTGAAATTGCCTTTGGCATCGGTTTTTCCAATAAGGTTATTATCCAGAAATACTTCCAACCCTGAGACTTTAACTTGATCGCTGAATTTTTCTGATAAAGACGTTACATGAATGATTAATTGTTTGGGTATATTGGTTTCAATTTGATCCCCGGGTTTAACCGATTTTTTTGAGCGCCAGGTCTCATAGCCACCTTTGGTTACTTTTAAACTTAATTGGGTAGGCTCAGAAGAGTTTAAATCATAAATGAATTCACCCTGATCATTGGTTACACCCACTTTTTTCTTACCAACATAAACTTTGGCTTTATTGACTAAATGAGGTCCGTCTTTAGCAATGATTTTAATGAAAGGGGTCATTGTGACTACAGGTGTAAAACTGAATTCATCAGGGCTTTCGTCATTGAATGTGAATTTTTCACTCCAAGGAACAATGCGATGGCCTTCAACTGTTTTGTCTAAACTGATTTCGATTTCTGAGCCATATTTACGCATAATGATTTTTTTGAATGCACCTTGAGCATTTGTGCTGCCTTCGTTAACGCCATCAATAATTACTGCAGCATCAGTCAACGCCTTGTTATTTGCGCTCGCGTTTACGCTTATTTCTACTTCACGTGGTTTATCTGAACAGGCAGTAAATATCAGAACGAAAATACCTAGGATCAGAATTTGAATCTGTTTTTGAAACATTTTTTCCTCCGGACGCCGTTTCTTGAACGGATAGCTATCAGTGTTTAACGCTTACATACTTGGCGGTTGAATATTTACTTCGCCTGGGTTAATAATTTTGTTGCTGTCCGATGTGCTCTTACGAATTGATTTTCGACTGCCTTCTGATATTTTTCTTAGAAATAAATCTAGTTTTGCAGTGCGGTATTTTTTAACTTCTATTGTTTGAGTCGCACTTTTATAACCGATGCGGCTAACTTCTACTTTATAGATACCTGGAAGTAATTTGCCGCCGACAGATTTAAAAGCACCAAGTTCATCTGTTTTCACTGAATGAGATGCATTTTCTAATGCTGCCGTAGTATTAATCATGTTGACAACGATTCCATTCGGCATATCGTTGGGAATTGGTTGCATGTGTTTATCCACTAGCTTTACGGTTCCAGCAATCTTGGAAGAGCAACCAACAAGCAAAGTAAGTAGGCAAAGCATGGTAATCACTAGTGTTGACTTATGCTCTTTAAACATCATTGTTTCACCTCAATATTCATTTGGTTTGGAATTTAACTTGCCACTGTTTGCAAAAACCGAACCTCAGATAATTCACTCGCCACAGGGCCTCAACATATTGCGTTAGCGGCATTATGATTTTCAGCTTTAAGCAAAGGTTATATGTTTTTCAAAATCGACTAACATCATGAAATACAAGCGATTGTTTAGTGATGAGGGCAACGTTTTTGTGAAAACATTAGCTTTAAATCAAAAAAAAATCTGCATCTTGATAAAATTAAGAAAAAGAAATTTGAACGGTTTTAAAAATTAGTAGTTTTACTGTCGTAACCCACCGACATAAGGCAAGTCATTAATTCACGTAATAAAAAAGTATTTATAGAAAACAATTAGCTTCAATTATTGAAATGAAGAATCGAATCGTATAGACACTAGCTCAAGTTACACCTATTATTTAAGCAATGGATTAGTTGTTAAAAAAATAAAGATTTATTTGTGGGTGTAAGAATGAAGCACAAGGACGGGGCTCATGCGGGTAGAATTTCCTGTATATATTTTAATATGCATTTTCATCAGCGCTTGCGCCGAATCGCTACCTTCTCAAAAAGTCCAAGCGGTTAAACAAGCTCAGCGGGACTCCGATGTGCCGGTTTTGGTTGCCAATGTAAGTTTATTAGCCGATTTTGACCAACTTGCCTACGACAATGCCAATTATGTTGAAGGTGCACGGCTGTATGATCTATGGTGGGCAAACCCAAATGGTTCTTTAGCGCTTGCGCTTCGCCCCGTTGAAACGCACCCATTATGGCCGGGTTATAATCGCCGTGCACAAGGTAGTACAACATGGCGATGTAAATCTTGTCACGGCTGGGATTACCGCGGTGTTGATGGTCTTTATGGGGATCAGGACAGTCGGTATTTTACTAAATATCCAGGATTGCTTGGATCAACGAATTATCCACTCAAAACTATTACGCCCGAAGAGATTTATCACTTTATTGCGAATGCTACCGATGTTAATGGCATAACCGTTGGACATGATTTTAAACTAATAATCGCAGATCCAAACAATCCAGAAACAGTGAATGCGAATGCGATTTACGACTTAACTAAGTTTATTGTGAATATTCGTGAGCAAGCCGTACTAGCACAATCACCCACAGATATAATTGATAGCACTACACGATTAACAAGCGGTGTAGAGGCCAACGGTGCAGTGTTTTTTGACGGTACTATTGCTGCTGGTAATGGGAGTTGCGCTGGTTGTCATGGAGCCAATGGCCGCGCATTTGCGTTAGGGCCTAGTTATTATATTAGTAATTATGCGCAAGATAATCCTTGGGAAGTTCTGCATAAAATTCGTTTTGGTCAGCCGGGATCGGGTTTGTTTAATGCAGACGTAACACTTAATCAATTTATGCAGGGTTTGGAAGACTTTAATACTGACCCTTTAAATCCGGTTTATACAATTCAGGATTCAGCCAACCTACTGGCGTTTGCGCAAAATGGTTTGACGCCTAGTAGCGCAGGATTTGATTGGCGTGAATATCAGATTGGTTCCGCAGGTATGGGCGGTGGCATGGGAGGCGTGCAATCCCAGCGTGCGCTCACTGATTTTTCTCGGGGCGGAATTCTTTGGGATACTTGGTGGACAGGTGTAAATGAAACACTTGCGCTGATGCCACCAACTGACCCCGATATTGTGAATACATCGCATCCTCTTTGGCCGAGTACAAATAGCAAAAGTGGTGATACCACATGGCGTTGCAAGTCTTGTCATGGTTGGGATTATCGTGGCAAAGATGGGTTTTATGGAACACCGGGTCACGCCTATGAAACGGGCATTGTTGGTATTGTAAACGTACCATTTCCTGCAGACCCTAGTCTAAGTTTTCCGCCAAAAAATACTGAGCCTGCCACCATTTTTGATTTTCTGGTGAGTGGTAGCTCGATTACCACTGGGGCTGCGGTACCTCTGCATGTACTACAAAACACAGCAGGCGTGGCTGCATTGTCACGGGCAGATGCTTATGCCTTGACACGTTTTGTTTCTGAGATCCAAAAACAAACTTTTGTTGCCTTGGCACCATCTGATTTTATCGAAGATGTGGCAAGCGAAACTTCTGGCTATCACCAAGCGAGTGGTGCTGACGCAAGTGTAGGCTTTCGCGCTTATACGGGTATTGAGGGCAATGCAGACTGTTTAGTGTGTCATGGTGCGAATGGGCAGATGATTGATTTTGACGGCAATGGACGTTTTGTTAGCGCGATTGCAAAGGATAATCCCTGGGAGGTCTTACACAAAATACGTTTCGGTCAACCAGGTTCGGATATGTTGGGATTACATGATAGCGCGACGAGTTTATATCGTAGCACAAAAATGGCAGCTGATATTTTGCGCTATACCCAGGCGGGGTTAGAATCAAATCTAGCAAGAGGTGGACGACTTTATGATGATTTGTTTTTGGAGAAAGCAATGGATGGGGCTTTGCTTAGCGCTTTTAATCCGTTAATAACCGATTGGGCTGGCATTGATGTGCTCGCTGAAGGCTGGACCATGGCCGATTCTTATCGATGCAGTCAATGCCATGGATTTCACTATGAGGGTATGCCTGAACTTTATAATGATTTGCTGTGGTTGCGTGAAATTCGCCAATGGACAACTGATTCAGTGTTTAAAATATTTGATGGTTATGTTGCTTATAATGCTGTCAGTGGGCAATTGCAGAGAGTTCATGATTACAATTTGCATTTGAACGATCAGGATCGCTGGGATTTGGCAGCATTTGCTATGAATGGCATTATTGATACGAATGCCTATATACGGGTAATCGATGGTGCCCCGGTGCGTGATGCTGATTTGAGTAAGGGCCAATTGATTTATCACGGAGGTCTGGACTTTAATTATAAAGGTATTGGATTTGATTGCGTATCATGCCATTTAAATAATGGCGAAGGTGTAATCGATGGCAACGGTGACCCTATTAATATTTTTTGGTCTGCATGGGAAAGTCCTTGGCGTGTTTTTCACAAAATCAGGTTTGGTGCACCTGGAAGCATAGATGCCAGTGATTTTGGTATGCATGGTCTTGTGGAATTAGAAACGTTGCTTTCTGATCAAGGTGTCAGCCCACAGAATGCAGCAGATGTTCTTCACTTTACACAGCAAGAATTACTTAAGACTGTACCTGTTACACCCTAAGAATATTTTGAGTCATACTTAAATTCCGCGTAAGATTAGACGGACATAATAGGCATTATTTGAATCATAAACTTTTGGGGTGGGGTGACACACATGGAACAAGCAGGCCGAATTGCCTGGCTGCTTCTGGTGCTGCATATATTTCTTCTATCTGCGTGTGCAGAAAAAATCACGGGAATTGATAATCCGGTTAAAGCACCAGCGAACGTAGTTGCCACTGCGGGCGATAGTAGTGTGCAGTTAATTTGGGATCCTGTCCCCAATGCAGATTTCTATCATGTTTACTGGAGTGATAGTGCCTCAACAGCGCCCAATAGTGGAAAACCTGCTGGGACGATTACCGGTGCCCAGGGCAATGTAAAACCAAAATTCACGGTTACTCAGTTGAATAACGGTACTACTTACTATTTTGTCGTGACAGTGGTGGTAGGAGGTATTGAAAGCATTGCATCAGATAGAGTTTCAGCGACCCCACAACGCCGTGTGCCGGTTAAACCAATTAATGTTCGAGTGGAACCTGGCGATCGAGTCAATATTGTTCGTTGGTCGGGCTCAGCCACGGCAACTACCTACCATATGTATTGGGATAATAAACCGTTAACCAGCAAGTCGGGTGTACAACGCTTTGGCAACATCAGTAGTCCATTTAGTCACACTGCAATTGAAAATGGACAAACCTTTTTTTATCGAGTCACTGCCGCCAACGATGTGGGAGAGAGTGAATGGTCTGACGAAGTGAGTGGTACTCCTGTCCCTACTAGTGCTCCACAAGCGCCAGGTAACGTGCAAATTCAGATAGGTTCAGGCGAATTAACCTTGCTCTGGAGCAATGTACAAGGTTTGTATTACAAAATCTACTGGTCCAACAAAGAAAACTTTCAAAAAACAGATGCCGAAACAAACGTTATCAATGGTGTGCAAGCGCCTTATGTGTTGAAAGCTTTGCAAAACGGTACTACCTATTATTTCCGAGTTGCTGCGTTAAATGGGCAATTAGAAGGCAACTGGTCAGATCAAAAAAGTGCAGCACCGTCGGTCAATCCTCCATCTAATATTCCGAGTCCGACTGTCTATTCAATTACCGCTGGCGATGGCAAGCTCACCATTCAATGGGATTTAATGCCAAATATTGAAGGCTACAAATTGTATTGGACCGATAAACCAAATATTGGTTATAACCAAGCGACTTCTTTAGGCCGAATCGGTTCGCCGTTTGAACACACAGGTTTGAGTAATGGTGTGACGTATTATTATTGGCTTACAGCAATTCGTGCAAATGTTGAAAGTGCACCAACACCTCGTTTTTCTTCCACACCGGTTGATACTAGTCAATATCTAAATGCAGATCTAATTCGAGGTGCGCAGCTTTATGATAATTGGTGGTACATCAATGAATTTTCGTTACCCGTGCCGCAAGGTGACCACGCCTTATGGTTAACTCGTGCAACTGATAAGAATGGAAATTTTATTAGTGAGAAAAGCCGTGAAGACACCTATCGTTGTGTGACCTGTCACGGTTGGGATTATCAGGGTGAACGGGGGCAACTCAATCAGACACATCCAGACTACAACGGATTCCCTGGGCTTATCGCTAGCAAAAGCCAAGGCGTAAATGACTTATTTAATTTCATCAAACATGGAAATACTGCCAACGGCCCTCATGATTTTTCCGGCCAGCTATCCGATGCTTCGATTTATGATTTAGTTAAATTTATAAAAGAAGGCATTCAGTCAAATACCATGCCTTGGGAAATAAATGACGTCACGCATTTTGGTCAGAGCGTGTTTGAAGGTAATGGTAATTTCCCACAACTGAGTTGTGCTCAAACCGCTTGTCATGCGAATCCAGAAAATGATACGTTTCTGATTGAAAATTTGAAATTTAATCCAGAAAAATTTTTACACAAAATTCGTTTTGGCGTTGCGGGGAATCGAATGCCAGGCGGTTTGAGTTTGGAACAAGCGAAACTGGTGTTAGGGTATAGTTATCGTCATTTACTTTTTAGTAATTCAAATATACCAGAATTTAATGCAACTCAATATGAAAGTTTAAGTGAACCACAAATTTTATCCCAGTGGCAACGGGGTGGACTTTTGTATGATCGTTGGTTTTTCTTACACGACCCGAGCACCATCGATACCACCAATCAATACTATCCCACAGTTTTTAGTTTCCAACCAATGTTGCCCAAATTCAGTGAAAGTCTACAAAATACGCGACGTCAAAATACCTGGCGTTGCCAAGAATGCCACGGTTGGGATTATCGAGGGGCCGATACAAACGGTGCCTATCAAAACGGTTCACACCAAACCGGTATTAAAGGTTTAATTGGGGATAATCAGCAATATATTACTCCTGAAGCAGTTTACAATTTTCTTCGAGCCGGTGATGCGACTCGAATTAATCATGCAGCGTCGTTTCACGGTTACGGACATATGTTAAAAGCCTCGGATTTATATGCCTTGACTCGCTTTGTGATGCAAATTCGCTCAGAAGACAATATGAGTCGATCGATTCATCATATGATTGATGACGCGCGTAAAGATAGTGTTGGCGATATAAGTAATGGACAATCGAGTTACGGCGACAGCAATAGTGGTGATTGTATACGCTGCCATGGTGAAAATGGTCGAACGATTTCTTTTCAAAATGACGATCCTGATCGTCGCTTGCTAAATAAAAATCCGGTGTTTACCAGCGCCCCAAGGCAACCACGAATTGATGTCGCAGAGTTGGCTAAACTCAACCCATGGGAGTTTGCACATAAAATTCGTTATGGTCATGCTGGCAATAGTTTAATGACAAGTAGCATTTTACAAAGTGGAAAAATGTTAGGTTTGGATAATACACTTGAGTTTGAATACGTTCGTAATTTATTGCGTTATGCACAAACCAGTTTGGATCCCAACCCTAAACGTGGGGGACGTTTGTATGATAACTGGTTTAATGAAAAAGCGATAGATTCACCACCTCAGTTTTCACATCCGCGTTGGGCCGATGGTTTTGCGGAAACCCCGCGAGATACCTGGCGTTGTGTGAGTTGCCATGCGTGGAATTATCAGGGACGAAATAATAATTATCGCAATTTGGTGACGAGTAGTTTATTGACCAGCGTAGAAAATATTCAGGAGTTGTTGGTGGGTTCTACCGCAATCCAAGCCTTGCATGATTTTCGAGATATTTTGAGTGATACAGAGATTTATGATTTATCGAAGTTTCTGATGGATCAAAACGGTGAAGGAATTCAAGGATTGGAGGCTGCAATTAGCAGTGGCGATATCAATCGCGGCAAAGCAATTTATGAAAATGATTCACCCGGCGCCTGTATTTTTTGCCATGGCGAGGATGGTAGTAATATCGTTAATGCGAATATTCGGCAAATGGCGGTTAGCGAGCCTTATCGCTTTTTACATAAAATTCGTTTTGGGCAAGCGCAGTTATTGAGTGAAATGCGTCCTACCACGACTCAGTTTGGCGGATTAAACTTAAGCGAAGCCATGGATGTGTTGGCCTTTGTGCGGGCGAAAGGTAATGCGCAAAATTATGAGAATGCCAGTGCTGTTCGTGGTGGACGTTTGTATGATAATTGGTGGCAGGAAATGCAGAACAGCGATGTTCAGGTGCAAGCACCCGTGAGTCGTAATCCCATATTTGATACTTGGAATGTGAGTCGCGTGGTTTCTGGTA